>JACCEB010148569.1_pt1 | contig 68730 bp, 46 predicted proteins | sample 7454761 | NCBI WGS metagenome assembly JACCEB01 (sample SAMN15323454, study PRJNA562643) | freshwater metagenome | isolation source: river surface water | place: USA:Blue River Watershed | collected 2017-08-18 | reverse complement strand
CGGCCAGCACCAGGACACCGGCGCCAAGATGATCCACGCCGCCGACGAGACCACGTCCAACATCGTCGCCAAGTCCATCAGCGTGGGCCAGGGCCGCAGCACTTACCGCGGCGTCGTCCACATCCCGAAGCATCTCAAGGGCTGCAAAAACAACACCGAGTGCGACGCGCTGCTGATCAACACCAACAGCCGCACCGATACCTATCCCGCCATCACCGTCCGCGGCGACCGCAACTTCGTGCAGCACGAGGCGAGCGTCTCGAAGGTGAATGAAGAGATGATCTTCTACATGCAGCAGCGCGGTCTCACCGAGGGCCAGGCCATGAGCCTCGCCGTCAACGGCTTCATCAACGACCTCGCCCGCCAGTTCCCGATGGAATACAGCGTCGAGCTGAAGCGCCTCATCGACCTCGAGATGGAAGGCAGCGTCGGCTGAGAGGCAGAATTGCGGATTGGGGATTGCGGATCGCGGATCGAAAGACCGCCGCCCGCAGCCGGCTTCTCCCCTCCGATCCGCTCGCCCCCTCCGCCGCCCGTCGCTCCCTGCAATCCGCAATCCGAAATCCGCGATCCGAAATTTTTCCGCTTCCGTGAGCACCGTCTCTCCCTCCGTTTCCGCCCGCTCCCCCATCGGCGCCTTCACCGCCGATCTCTTCGCGTCCCACCTCGCCGCCGCCGCCCCGGCTCCCGCCTGGTGGCTCGAGCGCAAGCGCGCCGCCTACGAGCAGTTCGCCCAGCTGCCGCTGCCCCGCCGCACCGATGAATCGTGGCGCTTCAGCAGCATCCAAAGCCTCGCCCTCGAGGGCTACGCCCCGCAGCCCGTCACCAAGCCCACCCTCGCGCCCGTTCCCGTCGCCAACGCCGCGAGCCTCACCTTCGTCAACAACACCGCCGTGGCCGGCCTGACGCCCGCCGCCCCACTCCCCGCCGGCGTCATCGTCTGCACTCTCACCGAGGCCCTCGCCCGCCATCCGGAGCTGCTCCGCCAGCACTTCATGGCGCAGCCCCAGAAGCTCGGCTCCGACAAATTCGCCGCACTCCACGTCGCCTTCCTGCGCGACGGCGCCTTCATCTACGTCCCGCGCGGCGTCGAAGTCCCCGCCCCGATTCTCGTGCAGCACATCGCCGCCGGCGCCGGGGCCGCCGTCTTCCCGCACACGCTCGTGGTCGCCGAGGAGAACGCCAAGGTCACCGTCATCGACACCTTCACCTCGCAGGATCCCCTCGCGCACTTTGCCTGCGGCGCCAACGACCTCTACGCCGCCCACGGCGCCCAACTCACCTACGTCGGCGCCCAGGCGTGGTCCCGCGAGACACTGTCGTTCCAGTTCAACTCCACCGTCGTGCGCCGCGACGCCCGCGTCCAGTCGCTCAACCTCCACGTCGGCGGCCGCCAGTCCCGCCACGAATCCCTGTCGCAGCTCCAGGCCCCCGGCGCGTTTTCCGAGATGCTCGCGCTCACGGTCGCGGACCAGACCCAGGAGTTCGACCAGCGCACGCTTCAGATCCACCAGGCGCCCAACACCAAGTCCGATCTCCTCTACAAGAACGCCCTCCGCGACAGCGCGAAGACGATCTTCTCCGGCCTCATCGTCGTCGATCCCGACGCCCAGAAGACCGACGCCTATCAGTCCAACCGCAACCTGCTCCTCAGCGAGGACGCCGAAGCCAATTCCCTCCCCGGCCTCGAGATCCAGGCCAACGACGTGCGTTGCACCCACGGCGCCACCTCGTCCCGCATCGACCCCGAGCAGGAATTCTACCTCGAGTCGCGCGGCATCCCGCAGGCCCTCGCCGACGAACTCCTCACCTTCGGCTTCTTCGAGGAAGTCCTGAATCGTCTCGCCGCAGACGATATCCACGACGCCCTCCGCGCCGTCATCCAGACCCAGTTCAAGAAATAACCCGCGCCCAGTCCGCCGCTCCATGAATCGCGAACGCACCCTTTCCCGCGACGTCACCGCGACGCAGATCCCCTCGGGCGACAAACAGCCCCTCACCGCCGGCTCGCGTGTGTTCATCCACCAGACCCTCGGCGGCAGCTACACCGTCCAGACCGACTTCGGCCTCTTCCGGATCGACGGCGCCGACGCCGATGCCCTCGGGGAAGAGAAAAAGGAAAACGCCGTCCAGGCCGCCACGCTCGCCGACGGTGCGCCCGATCCCGAAGCACTCTGGGCCCAGCTCCGCCAGGTCTTCGACCCGGAGATCCCCGTCAACATCGTCGACCTCGGCCTCGTATACTCGATGGACGTCGAGCGCCTCACCGAGCCGCAGCCCGGCTTCCGCGTGAATGTCGCCATGACCCTCACCGCGCCCGGTTGCGGCATGGGCCCGGCGATCGCCGAGGACGCCAAGTCGAAGCTCCTCCTCGTCCCCGGCGTCAGCGATGCCGATGTGCGCATCACCTGGGATCCCCCGTGGAATCAGGCGATCATCTCCGAGTAGGGAAAGATGAAGCTCGGCCTGATCTGAGCCGTCCGACCCGCTCCTCCCTTTCGCCGCGCGCTCTCCGGAGCGCGCCGTTTCCGTTTCGCCCTTCGCCGTTGCCAACCGCCGCGGATCGCATGACATCCCCGCAAACCTCCGTGCCCCCAATGTCACCCCTGAGCTCCTCCCTGCTGCGCCGCTCCCTGCTCGCCGCCACCGCCCTCCTCGCCTCCGCCCTCGCGGCGTTCGCCGCCGACAAAAAAATCGTCCTGCTCGCCGGCGTGCCGAGCCACCCTCCGGGCGCGCACGAACACAACGCCGGCATCCAGCTGATCGCCAAGTGCCTCGCCGGCGTCCCCGGCATCAGGACCGAGGTCGTGCTCAACGGCTGGCCCAAGGACGCCTCCGTGTTCAACGGCGCCGATGCCGTCATCATGTATTGCGACGGCGGCGTGAAACACATGGCCCTCCAGGGCGACAATCTCGCCGCCCTCCGCCAGGTGCTCGCCGGCGGCGCCGGTCTCGGCCTCCTGCACTATGCCGTCGAGCCGACCCTCGAGAAGGGCCAGTCCGAATTTCTCCAGTGGGTCGGCGGCGCGTTCGAGATCAACTGGTCCGTGAATCCGCACTGGGACGCCGACTTCACGTCGCTGCCCAAGCACCCGATCACCCGCGGCGTCTCGCCCTTCAAGATCCGCGACGAGTGGTATTTCAACATGCGCTTCGTCGACGGGAAGAAAGGCGTGACGCCGATCCTCGTTGCCGTGCCCGACGCCTCGACCACGACCCGCAAGGATGGCGCCCATTCCGGCAATCCCCACGTGCGCGCCGCCGTCGCCCGCGGCGAACCGCAGACCGTCGCCTGGGCCTACGAGCGCCCCGACGGCAAGGGCCGCGGCTTCGGCTTCACCGGCGGCCACTACCACAGCAACTGGGGCAACGAGAATTTCCGCCGCGTCGCGCTCAACGCCATCCTCTGGCTCGCACACGCGGAAGTCCCGGCCGGCGGCGTGAAGTCCACCGTCACCGAGGCCGACCTCGCGGCCAACCTCGATGCCGTAAACGCCGAGAACAAGCGCAAGCCCCAGCCCCCGGCGGAGCAGCTCGGCATCCGCGTGCGCGGAAAGTAATGCGTCCGTCCGGACGGGCCTGAACTGGGTCGCGGTTTCCCCTCGCGACCCGTCGGGGCATGGCGCCCCGCCCTCAGTTCAGATTGCCACCGCTCCATCCGCTCTCGTTACCGAGCCTTGACAGCCCTCCGCGGCCCCGGCTTCCTCCGCGACCTTTCGATGATCCTCGCCGTGCAGACGTCCGCAGTGCCTGTCGCCCACGCCTCCGTGGTCGCAGCCGTCGTCGTCTCCGTCGTCTCCGCCGTTACACTGGCGCCGAGAGGGTCCTGAACGTCTCACGACTTTGCCCCTCCGGTGCCACACCGGGGGGGCTTTTTATTTGCCCCGACGGTGCGGTGCAGGAGCGGGCGCCACCGCCACCATGCACGCTCCCACCCAACCACGAACGCTCGACCGGCTCCCCGCCCCGCCGGCACCCGACCGGACGCGCCTACACACCGCGGCGCCCGCCCAGACCGCCCGCGTCCACCTGCCGTCGCGCGCCGCGCACGACTTCCTCGTGCCCAACCCGCGCCCCGACCTCACCCTCGACCCGCACCTGCTGCGCATGATCGAGGTCCGATGAATACCCGCACGGCAGCGGCCGCGGCCTCCGCCCCGTCCCGGCGCCACGCTCAGTCGTGCCGGCCGCGATACGTTTTCTCGCCGGCCATCACCGCGAACGGCAACCGGTTCTCCCGCGGCGGCAGCGGACACATGGCAAACGGCGTGAACGCACACGGCGGATTCTCCGCGCGGTTGAAATCGAGCACGACCTTCCCGTCCTTCGGCCAGTCCGTGTAGATGAACCGGCAGGCGCCATACGATTCCTTCCCGCTCGTCAGATCCGAGATCACAAAAAACAGCGGCTTGTCGCGCCCTTCGTCGATCGGCAGCAACTCGTAGCGCTTCCCCTCCCATTCGAAGATCGCCTTGCCCGGCACGATCATCGGACCGGTCATGCCCTTGACGTCGGTGAACGGCATGATGCGCGACTTCTCAAACGCCTCCCACCGCGCCTCGATCCGCCACTTGCGGTCGATCGGGAAATACTCGAGCCCGGCAAACTGCGTCCGCGCCGGCGCCGCGTTGTCCTTCACCCGGATCGCCACGCGGCCGCTGGGCTTCATCACGAAGAGGCTCGCCTCGCCGAAACGCACGAGCGTCGCCTTCACCGGGCCGTCGGCCGCCTTCAGTTCCGCCGTGGTGCTCGTTTGCCCGTCGATCGACGCATCGACTCCGGCGGCCAGCGTGATCCGGACCCGATCGCCCTCGAGCGTCACCGTGCCGAGCCGCTCCGGGCCCGCGGCGATCACGACGTCGTTCTGCTTGCCCCGACCGATCGTGCTCACGCCGGGCTTCAGGAAATGCAGTCCGACCAGCGTGAGCCAGTTCTCCGGCTGCGTGAGCTGCGTGACGCGCTCCCGGCGCCACGCCTCCGTCTCACGCACGAGCGCGGCGTCGGCGGCCGCCGCCCCACTCCCGACTCCGATCGTCGCCGCCGCCACAATTGCCCCCAGCGTTCGCCCGAGCGCGCTCATTTCATGATCGTATAGAGGCTCGCGAAGTCATCGGTCCACAACGGGAAGTTGCGGTTCGTCGGCTCCGGCGCCTCGGCCACATCTTTGATCTCCTCGTGCTCCATGATCGCCTTGTTCTTGCTGAGCACCATCCAGGTCGTCGCGTAGATCCACCACTCGGGTTCGTTGTCGTCGGAGATCGTCGCGACCTGCAGGCCGAAGTGCTCCGCGAGTTTCTCCACCACCGGACGCAGATCGAGGTAGCGGTTCGAGATGTGCACGGCGATCACGCCGTCGGGCTTGATCTGCTTCATGTAGATCTCGAAGGCCTCCTTCGTCAGCAGATGCACCGGGATGGCGTCGCTGCTGAAGGCATCCAGCGCGAGCAGATCGAAATTCTGCAGCCGCTTCTCCTCGACCTCCTGCTCCATCACGAGGCGCGCATCGCCCATCGCGACCTCCACCTTGCCGGGACAGTATTCGAGATACTTGAACTGCGTCTTCGCGAGCACCTCGACGGTCGGGTTGATCTCGTAGATGCGCATGTAGTCGCCGGGGCGCGCATACGCCGCCAGCGTGCCGGTGCCGAGACCGACCAGGCCGATCCGCCGCGGCCCCTGCGGCAGCCGGCCGATCGCGCGGCCCACGCCGCTCGAGTCGCCGTAATAGCTGGTCGGCTTCATCGCCTTCTCCGGCTTCGTGAACTGCAGCCCGTGCGTCGTCGCGCCGTGCAGGAGGAGCCGGTAGTTGTCCTCCTCGTCGTTGGCGTTGTAGTCGAAAACCTTCAGCGTGCCGTAGAAGTTCCGCGAGGCGCTGAGCACCGGCACATCGCTGCGTTTTGCCCACTGCCGCACAAACGTCGCGCCGAGCCCCACACAGAGGAACATCACAAACCAGCCCGCACGCGCCTCCCAGCCGGCGATGAGCCGCTTGCGCGCGACATCCACCATGCAGATGCCGAACACCACCACCGCCACCGCGATGTAGACCGCATTGGAGGTGTTGGTGAAGAAGTCCGTGAACTCCGACTTCAGCCCCGAGCTGTCGTCGAACGCCGATTTCAGCGCCGGGATCGCGACGAGCGTGAGCAACGCGCCCACGCCGATCGCCAGCACCATGTCGCGACTGCGGAAACGATACACCAGCACGCCGGCCACATAGCTGAGCAGCCAGAGCCCGAGCTGCAGCTCGCGGTAGTCGCTGAAGATCGCCGGCGCCACGATCGCGACGAAGAAGCCGCCGATCGCCCCGCCCGCCGAGATCATCAGGAAGTAGCCCGTGAGCCGCTGCGGCGGCGGTTTCAGCCGGTAGAGTTCGCCGTGGCACACCATGCACGCGACGAAGAGCGCCGCCGTGTAGCCGATGATCTGCAGCCGCATCGGCGCATCCGTGCCCGCGGGCAGGAGCTGCGCGACCACCGCCATGCTGACCACGAGCGCCGGCAGGAAAACCCAGCGGTTATACCAGCGGGCATGATCGAAGCAGATGATGAAGGTCAGCAGGTAAAGGCTGAGCGGCAGCACCCAGAGAAAAGGAATGACCGCGATCTCCTGGCTCAGCTTGTTGGTGGTCGCCAGCAGCAGCACCGACGCGATCGCCGGCAGGCTCACCCAGAGTAGCTTGTCCACCGCCGGCGTCGGCTCGTCCTTGACCCCGGCTTCGTCCGCCGGCGCTGCGCCGGTCGTCGTCGTCGCCGCCGCCGGGCCGCCGGCGCGGACCACGCTCTTCCACAGCATCCAGGCGCAGTAGCCGCAGAACAGCACGAACACCGCGAGGCCGCCCGACCACATCGCCGCCTGCGCATGCCGCGTGAACTTCACCTCGAAGAAGGCCGGGTAGCTGAGCAACGCGAGCAGCGAGCCGACGTTCGAAAGCGCATACAGGCGATACGGCGACACGCCGGGGTTCGTCTGGCTGAACCATTGCTGCATCAGCGGTCCCGTCGACGAGAGCACGAAATACGGCAGACCGATGCTCATCGTGAGCAGCAGCAGGATCCGCCACGTCGGGTCGCCCGCCACGTGCATTTTCCAATCTTCCGAGGGCGCGATCGGCAGCACCACCACCGAAAGACCCAGCAGCACCAGATGGACGATCACCTGTTGCCGCGGCTTCAGCCACGTCGACGAGAAGTGCGCGTAGGCATAGCCGCCGAGCAGCACCGTCTGGAAAAACAGCAGGCACGTGGTCCACACGCCCGGTCCGCCGCCGAACCACGGCAGGATGAATTTGCCGATGAGCGGCTGGACCTGGAACAGCAGAAAGGCTCCCGTGAAAATGGTGAGCGCGAAGGGCAACATGTGAGGAGGCGGAGTGGGTTTGGGCACGCAGACGCGATGTCTGCGGCGTGCATGACGGACGACATCGCGCGACGATGCAAGGCTCCGGGCGGCGACCGCCCGGCCCGGGTCCGCCCGCGCACTCCTCCACCCGGCGGGCGCCTACTGGAGCTTGACCGGCAGCGCACGCACGCGCGCCACGATGTCGTCGAGCAATGCCCCCGTCGCCTGATCGCGGATATCCGGGCCCGTGCGGATCGTCTTCGCCGCCGTGAAGTTTTTCAGCAGCGCGCAATAGTCGCTGTTGACCATGATCCCGAGCAGTTCGCCGGTCTTGGCGAATACGAGGTCGCCCCGCTTCGGCGCGAAGTCGCCAAACAGCCGCTTGAAGAGCCGGTTGTCGACCCGCACGAAGTTCGGCTCGGTCGGGTCGAGCTTGAAGCCCACCTCGCCGTAGCCCCGGCCGCCGCCGTCGATCAGCACGGCCTCGGGAAACTTGAAGGGATCGGCCGCCAGCGGATACGCCTTGGCTCCGAGCGCCGCCGCCTGTGCCGCGGACACCGGCAGCACCACGATGCGCGGATCGTGCTGCAGAAACTGCACGCTGGCCGCCGGCTGCCGCGACCCGCCCTTCACCAGCTCGACCGTGAAGGTTTCCCAATCCGAGCCGTTCTCGCCCAGCGAAAACACCGTGTCCGCGATGTGCAGCAGCGCGTAAACCTGGCGCCCATCGGAAACGAGCACCGTGCTGCTTTCCTTCGCGCGGTTCGCCTGCCCGAGGAAGCCGCGGCGGCTCGCGGCAAATGCCGCCGCCACGCCGTTGCCCGAGAATTCGCTGAACAGCACGTTGGCGTTGATCGGCCGGTTCTCGCGGATCTCCTTCGTGAGTTCGCCCGACTTCTCCGCCAGCTGGCCCACGCCCTGCGCCAGCTGCGTGTTCGCTTCCTGCACCTTGAGCCGCTCGGAGCGCTCGAGCTGCACCTGGCCTTTGAGATTCTCGGCCGTGTCGCGCAGCGTCTTCTTTTCCTGCTCGGCCACGACGACCGCGAGGGTCAGCCCTTCGATGTGCCTGCGCGCTTCGGTCTGCTGTTTTTCGAGGTTCGCCAGCGCCTGCTTCTGCCGCTCCGCCTCGGCCTGCTTCTCCGCGAGCTCCCGCTGCAACTGCGCGAGCTGCTCCTTCGTCATCGAGGCCTCCTGCGCCGCCGACGCGAATTTCCGGTTCAGCTCCGCGGCCGTCCGTTGCGTCTCGCCGAGCGTGGCGGCCACGGCGTTGCGCTCCTGCGTGAGCTGGGTGCGCTCCGCCTGCAGCTGCACGAGACTCTGTTCCCGCGCCGCGAGCGTGGAATCGGCGGCCGCGAGCTTCTGCGCCAGCTCGTCGCGCGCGGCTTTCTCGTCGGCGAGCGACACGCGCATCATCTCGACCAGATCCTGGTCCTTCGTCGCCGCGTTGGCCGCGAGCTCCGGCACCGGCGGTTGTTTCGCCCGCGGCGGCTCCGCCTTCTCCCAGCGCGTCAACGCGAGCAGGTTGAGCAGCAGGAAGTCGCAGATGATGAGCAGCAGTGTCTTGTTCATGGCGCAGCGGACCCGCGGGCCGGGGCGATCGAGGGATCGTTGGTTTCACGCCCGACCGCCGCTCCGACCTGGCCCTCGAGGATCAGGCGCTGCTTGTAGGGACGCACGTGCCGGATCTTCACCAGCGCGACGCAGACGATGCCGAACAGATTGGAGGAATACGCGGCCAGGAGGTTCGGCTCGATCACGCCGAGCACCTGGAGCACGAGCGCGGTCGCCGTGCCGCCGATGCCCACGTAAAGCCCGCCGTCGAAGAGATTCTCCTCGTTCTCCATCAGGCGCAGCTTGACCAGCGGCGACACCGGCTGCCGGTCCACTTCGCGGATCTTCATCAGGCAGGCAAAATACATCGCCACTTGCAGCGCGGCGAACAGGCCGATCGAGAGCAGAGTTGAAGAGTCCATGATTTTGACGGGTTCAGTCTGGGGGGAAAGCGGGGAGTTCGCGACCGACACCAGCACGGGCAGCCGCAGTTGAAATTCCGAGGGCGGCGCCGCCTTCAGCAGGAAAGGCTCGCTGACCACCACGAGCAGCAGGGCAAACACGAACGAGAGCACGCCCGCCTTCATGCGGCCAAACGAGGCCGGCAGCAGCGTGGCGCTGCCCGGCGAAACCAGCAGCCGATCCAGTCCGCGCAGCAGCAGCCACACGCCGAGGAAGAAGCCGGCATACTTCAGCCCGAGCATCAGCTGGGGATGCGTGAGCGCCAGCTCCGCGCCGGCCGCGAGCCGGGGATTGGCGGAGCGATTCACCGGCACCTGGCGCGCCAGCAACTGCCGCACCGCGCCCTGCCCCTGCGCCAGCGCCAGCGTCACGTCCTGGAGTCCGGCTTTGCCGAACTCGATCAGGTAGGCCGCGACGCGATCCGCGGAGTCGGAGAACAACGCCGCCGCGTAGATCAACGGGAGCTGGTCCGGTGCGACGCGCGCCAGGTGCGCATACTCGCCCACGGTCTTCACGCTGTCCGTGCGCCGCACCAATTCCGCGAGCTGCGCCCAGTCGAGCCGGCGCCCGAGCGAAAGCAGATCGATGAAAAACGGTTCGAGGTCGCCGAGTTCCTTTTTCGCCAGCGCGGCTTCCGCCAACGCCCGCAACTCGCGCTGCAACGGACTCGACAGATGGCCGCCCTGGTAAAGCAGGCCCGTCGTGAGGATCAGCGCATCCAGCGGCTGCCCGCCCGCCCGCGTCGCCGGCACGAAGCGCCCGGTCTTCGTCAGCTCGCGCAGCTTCAGCAGCGAGAGCACGCCCTGCGACCCCGACTTTTCCAGATAGGCGCGCAGGTTTTCCCGCGCCCGCGCCGGCACGATGAAAGTCAGGACCGGCGTGCTGCGCTTCCGGCCGACGTCGGCGCGGAGGTTGAAAAGCGGGTCGAGAAACGGATCCCAGCCGCCCCACGCCATCAGACCGGGTTGGCGCGCCGCGTAGGTGTCCAGCGCGGTCGCGAGGTTATCCGCCTTCGGGTCGTGCGTGGTGCGCGCCGCAGCGAGCATCATCATCGCCGGACCGATCTTCTCCACTTCCACCAGGTCGAGCCCGTAGGCGGCGATCGACGGCGTGCCGCGGCCCGCGGCGGCGAGCAGCGCCGGACTCACGGACTTCAGATTGACCGGCAGCAGGAACGCCGCGACCGCCACCACGAGGCCGACGACCGTCAGGACGGACGCGGAGAACGCAGTCGTGCGGGCACGCTCGTTCGGGGAGGAATCGGTCATCTCGCGGAAGTATTTATTTGCGGGGCGGTTTTCGCAAACCCACGCTGCGACTCTACGACCGATGGCGCTGCGAATTGTTCATTATAACGAGGCCGTCCTGCGCACGAAGGGCGAGAAGGTTGCCGTCTTCGACGCGGGCCTCGCGCAACTGATTCAAGAGATGATCACGACGATGCACGCCGCCGGCGGCATCGGCCTCGCCGCGCAGCAGATCGGCCGTCCCCTGCAGCTCTGCGTCGTGGACCTCCGCGAGTCGGACGCGGATTTCTCGTGGGAACTCGACGGGAAAAACCTCCCGCTCGATCTCTGGATGCCCTTCGCCCTCGCCAATCCCCAGGTCGTCAAGGAACGCGGCACCGACGACACCGTCCTCGAGGAAGGCTGCCTCTCGTTCCCCGATATCCGGGGCAACGTGATCCGCCCCGACGCGATCACCGTGAAATTCCAGGATCAGCACGGCACGCCGCATACCCTGAAATGCGACGGCCTGCTTTCGCGCTGCATCCAGCACGAGGTCGACCACCTCAACGGCATCCTTTTCATCGAGCGGATGGACAAGAAATCCCGCACCCGGATCGACGACCAGGTGAAGGACCTCGCCAAGCAGACCAAGGCCGCGCTCGCCGCGAAGTGAATTCCCGCGACGCCCACCGGTGATCGCGCACGGACCGCCACCGCCCCTCCTTCCTTTTTTCACATGAGCCAGGTTCAAAAAGCAGACGGCATGAATTACGCACCGCAGGGCAAACCGCGCCCCGTGGTGAAGGCCGGCGAGTTCATCTTCGCCGCCGCCCATCTCGATCACGGCCACATCTACGGCCAGTGCAACGGCCTCCTCGAGGCCGGCGGTGAACTCAAGTGGGTCTACGACCCCGACGAGAAGAAAGTCGCCGCCTTCCAGGCCAAGTTCCCGCAGGCCAAGGTGGCCCGTTCGCTCGACGAGATCCTCGCCGATCCCGCCGTGCACCTCGTCACCGCCGCCGCCGTGCCGTGCGATCGCGGCCCGATCGGCCTCCGCGTCATGGCCGCCGGCAAGGACTACTTCACCGACAAAACGCCCTTCATCTCGCTCGACCAGCTCGACGCCGCCAAGGCCGCCGTCGCCACCACGAAGCGGAAATACATGGTGTATTTCTCCGAGCGGCTGCACGTGGAGTCCGCGATGTATGCCACCGACCTCGTCGCCGGCGGCGCCATCGGCAAGGTCATCCAGGTCATCGGCCTCGGCCCCCACCGCCTCGGCAAGGCCGGCCGCCCCGCGTGGTTCTTCGAGAAGGCCAAATACGGCGGCATTCTCACCGACATCGGCAGCCACCAGTTCGAACAGTATCTCACCTATTCCGGCGCCACCGACGCCACCGTCACCCAGGCCGTCGTCGGCAACTACGCCAACCCCGACAAACCCGAACTCGAGGACTTCGGCGAAGCCTCGCTCCTCGGGGACAACGGCACCTCGAACTACATCCGCGTCGACTGGTTCACGCCGGCCGGCCTCAGCACGTGGGGCGACGGCCGCACCGTGATCCTCGGCACCAAGGGCTACATCGAGCTGCGCAAATACGTCGACGTCGGCCGCGACAAGGCCGGCGACAACGTCTACATCGTCGACGACTCGGGCGAGCGCTACCTCAACGTCGCCGGCCAGGTGGGCTTCCGGTTCTTCGGCGAACTCATCCTCGACTGCCTGAACCGCACCGAGAAGGCCATGACCCAGGCCCACGCCTTCAAGGCCGCCGAGCTCTGCCTCCGCGCCCAACTCGCCGCGCGCCGCATCGGCTGATCCGCCGCGTGCCGGGCACTCAAGCGGCCCGGCATTTCGCGGCCCCCGGGCCCCGTCGTCCAGCTTCGGTCCCGCCCGTCCGCCCGGTCCGCCTCCTGCGCCCCATCGCCCCGCGCCTACCATGAGCATCGCAACCCGCACCGGCGACGACGGCACCACCTCCCTGCTCTACGGTCAGCGCGTGCCCAAGCATCACGCGCAGATCGAGGCCGTCGGGTCCTTCGACGAACTGAATGTCGCCCTCGGCGCCGTGAAACCGCTGCTCGCGCCCGCCCTCACGCGCGACGCCGAACTCCTCGCGTTCATCACCGCCACGCAGCGCAAACTCATCGCGCTCATGGGCGAGCTCGCCTGCGCCGAGACGGACGCCGCGCGCTACGCGGCCTCGAAGTTCGAGAAACTCGAGTCGACCGACCTCGCCCCCCTCGACCTGGCGATCGCCACCCTCGAAGCGCGCGGCCTGCGCTTCGACGGCTGGGCCACGCCCGGCGCCAACGCCCGCGCCGCCGCCTTTGAGGTCGCCCGCACCACCGCCCGCCGCGCCGAGCGCCGCCTGTCCGCCCTGCCCACGCACGGCCGCTCGGTCCGCCCGATTCTGCTGCAGTTCGTGAACCGCCTCTCCGACACCCTCTGGCTCCTCGCCCGTGAAGCCGAGACGACCGCCGGGCCCTCCGCCAGCTGAACGCCGGCCCACGCGTTTCCCGTCCCCCTCCCGTTTCTCTCCGCAAACTCCCGCCCCATGTCCTCTCCGCTATCCCGTCGTGCCTTCGTGCAGCAGTGCGGCGCCGCCGCGGCGCTCGCAAGCCTCGCCGGCTGCCAATCGCTCCGCCCCACGCCCACCGTCGTCCCGGCCGCCACCAAACTCAGCCCCAACGACCGCCCCGGCATCGCCCTCGTCGGCTGCGGCGGCCAAGGCACCAACGACGCCCGCATGGCCGCCAGCTACGGCGAGGTTCTCGCCGTCTGCGATGTCGACGAGACCCGCGCCAAGGCCGCCGCGGAGAAACTCACGGTCGACGGCAAGGTGCCGAAAATCTACGCCGATTTCCGCCGCGTGCTCGAGCGGCCCGATATCCACGTGATCGTCAACGGCACGCCCGACCACTGGCACACCCTGGTCAACCTCGGCGCCGCGCGCGCCGGCAAGGACGTCTACGCCGAGAAACCGCTCACGCTCACCATCGACGAAGGCCGGCGACTGGTGGACGAGGTCCGGAAAAGCGGCATCATCCTTCAGACCGGCACGCAGCAGCGCAGCTCGCAGCGTTTCCGACAGGCGTGCGAATTCGTGCGCAACGGCCGCATCGGCAAACTCACCGCCGCCAACGTCTGGCTTCCCGCCGGCCTGCGCGAAGGACCGTTTGCCACCGCGCCGATCCCCGCCGGCCTCAACTGGGACTTCTGGCTCGGGCCGGCGCCCAAGGTCGACTACGTGCCCCAGCGCTGCCACCGCACCTTCCGTTTCTGGTATGACTACTCCGGCGGCACGATGACCGACTGGGGCGCGCACCACAACGACATCGCCTACTGGGCCATCGGCCAGGTCGCCCCGCGCGAGGTCGCGTCCAAGCCCCTCACGCAGCCGATCCCCGGCGGCTACGATGCGTTTGCCGAATACGAAGTCGCCTACACCTACGCCGACGGCACGAAACTCAACATCCGCACCACGCGCGACGACTCGATCTACGGCGCCAAGGTCAACGCCGACGGCCAGCGCAACGGCATCCGCTTCGAAGGCACCGCCGGCTGGATCTGGGTGAACCGCGATGGCATCAAGGCCAGCGATCCCGACCTGCTGAAAACGCCGCTGCCGGAAAACGCGATCCGCCTCTACGAGAGCAGCAGCCACATGGGGAACTTCTTCGACTGCGTGCGCTCCCGCAAGGCGCCCATCTGCGACACCGAGACCGGCCACCGCTCCGCCACCATGTGCCACCTCGGCGCCATCTCGCTGCGCACCGGCCGCAAGCTCACCTGGGACGCCACCCGCGAGGTCTTCGTCGGCGACTTCGCGCGCGAGGCCAATGCCTACGTCGCCCGCGAGATGCGCGCGCCCTACGACTACCGTTTCGTCGGCTGATCGCACCCGCCGGCGCGCAATTTCACCCCGCCGGCGGCGGCAGGAAAATTAATGCGGAGCGCGCGCCAACAAACGCGGACGAGTTGACGAGCGGCACGCTTGTCATGCTCCCCAAACCGCGCACAGTCCTCCGCCATGCCTCTCGTTTTCGCTCTCGGAATGGTCGTGCTTGCGGCGGCCTGGCGGATGATCGCGATCCACGCTCCGGCGCTGGCCAACTTTGCGCCGCTGATGGCGCTCACGTTCTGCGGCGCGGTGTATTTCCGGGACCGGCGGCTCTGGCTCGTCCCCTTCGCGGCCCTCCTGATCTCCGACCTGTATCTGGATCATTACTACGCCACCCGGTTCAACGAGACCTGGAACTGGCCCAGCGTGCTCGTCCGCGCCGTGTGCTTCGCCGCCGCGCTCGCCATCGGCCACTTCGTCGCGCAGCGCCGCAGCTGGCTGACGCTGCTCGGCGGCACGCTCGGCGGCTCGATCCTCTTCTACCTCGCGACCAACACCGACGCCTGGATCCGCGACCCCTTCTACGTGAAGACGGCGGCCGGCTGGTGGCAGGCGATGACCGTGGGCCGGCCGGAATTCCCCCCGACCCTCTTCTTCTTCCGCAACACGCTCGTGAGTGACCTCGTGTTCACCGCCGCGTTTGCCGTCGCGATGGAGCTGGCCGCATTGCGCGCCGGTCAGTCCAGCCTGCTGCGCGGTGCGCTGACGCCCCGCGTGAAGGAAAACGCCTGACCGGTCCGTCCGGACTCGCTGAGCTGCCGGTAGGCCGCGCTCAAGGCAGGATTTCGCCCGGCGGAACCACCCGCCGCTGTTTGTCCTACCCCGGACTCCCAGCTCCCGGCTCTCCGCTTCCGCCTCAGAGCAAGTCGGCCGCGAGTTCCGCAAGCCGCGAGCGCTCGCCCTTGGTGAGCTTCACGTGCGCGGCGATCGATTGGCCGCGCATCCGGTCGTGGCAATAAACCAGCCCGTTGCTGCGTGAATCGACGTAGGGATTGTCGATCTGCGCCGGGTCGCCGATCAGCACGATCTTCGAGCCCTCGCTGATGCGCGTGATCACCGTCTTCACCTCGTGCGGCGTCAGCTGCTGCGCCTCGTCGAGGATGAAGAAACGCCGCGCGATCGAGCGTCCGCGGATGAAGGCCAGCGCTTCGATCTCCACGAGCCCGCTCTTCAGCAGACGCTCGTAGGGCTTCACCAGCGAGGCGTTGCCGTGCCCGCCGTTCTGGCTGGCGTGGCTGGGCTGCACCGCGGTCATCGAGGCGAGAAACTGCTCGTCGCGCTTCTTGTGCTTTTTCTTCGAGACCTTCTTGGCCGCAAACTGCGGATCCTTCGGCGGCTTCGAGGGAATGAGCACCTCGAGCGCATCGTGATACGGCTGGAGCCAAGGCCTCATCTTCTCCTCGAGCGAGCCGGGGAGGAAACCCATGTCCTTGCCGAGCGCCATCACCGGGCGGGAAATCGAGACCCCATCGTAGCGCGACTGGTCGTCGTGGGTCTGGTGCAGCGCGCACGCGGTCGAAATCAGCGTCTTGCCCGTGCCGGCTTTGCCGAAGCACGTGAGCATGTGGATCGAGTCGTCGAGCAACGCGTCCATCAGGAACTGCTGCTCGAGGTTGCGCGCCCGGATCGGGATGCCGCCCGGCGCCTTCACAAAATCCGGAATCTTCAACCGCCGCACGACCCGCTCGCCGAAGAAACGCGCCGGCATGGTCTTCCCCTCGTCGGAGCGCAGCAGCACGTATTCGTTGAGGTAGAGGGGCTTCGCCGCCTTCTCCGTCAGCTCAAACGCGCCCTCGGAGCAGAAGCGCTGCAGTTCGTAGATGTTGACCGGGATCTCGCGGTAGCTCGCCTCGTCGTCGATCTCGGGGACCTTGTCGTTCAGGTAATCCTCCGAATCGAGCCCGAGCGCGCGGGCCTTGAGCTGCACATTGACGTCCTTCGTGACGAGGATCGTGGGCGGCGGATACTGCTCCTGCACGAAGAGCGCCGCGGCGATGATGCGGTTGTCCTTCTTGCCGAGATCCGGGAGCACCGCCCGCAGCCGCTCCATCGCGGGCGACTTCCGGCTCGGCTCCGTCAGGTAGGGATTGATGATGATCGAGAGCGTGCCGCCGTTCTCGAGCTCCACGCCCTCGTGCATCGCCCGCGAGTCGGGCAGCAGCTCCTGCAGGATACGGTGGACGTGCCGGGCATTGCGCCCGCGCTCGGTCGACTGTTCGCCCTTGATCGCATCGAGCTCCTCCAGCACCTCGACCGGGATGGCGAGGTTGTTGTCCTCGAATTTGAAAATCGACTGGGGGTCGTGAAGAAGGACGTTGGTGTCCAACACGAACGTCTTTGCCTTGGCCGATACCTTGATCCGCGAAGTGAGGGCGTGGGCCCCGCGCAGGTTTTCCATCGGGTGGGAATATCTTGTGAACAACTATGGGCAACCCGACGGGGTTGTCGATGCCAGATCTTCGACCGCGCGCGAATTCATCGGTTCGTCACATGAGGGACGCGGTTGTGACACGGGCATGTATCCTTCCTCCAAGCACACGCTGTGCCGGCACGCCCACGATTCAGGCTCGCGTGGCCCGATGGCGTTCTATTTCACGAGACGCCGGGTTCACTTTCATGCATCTCGACGAAATCAAAGAGGCGCTGCTCGCCTCGTATCGCAGCCACGGCGGCATCAATCACCTCGATGGCGTGAACCTGCCGGCGCAGGAATCGGTCAACCAGCTCGCGGTCGACTGCATGCACCTGCTCTTCCCCGGCTATTTCGAGGACCGCCCGCTCACCGCCCGTGATGTCCCGGCCCTCGTCGACCGTCTGCTCGCGCAGATCGACCGGCGGCTCAGCACCGAGATCGAGAAGTGCCTGCGCTTCGCCCGGGATCCCGATCCGGCCCGGCATGCGACCGAGCTCACCAAGAACTTCCTCGCCCAGATCCCCGCCCTCCGCCGCGTCATCAAGACCGATGTCGACGCCGCCTACGCCGGCGACCCCGCCGCCCGCAGTGTCGAGGAGATCATCCTCGCCTACCCGTGCGTGCTCGTGATCTCGCTGCAGCGCCTCGCCCACGTGCTCTATCATCTCCGGGTCCCGCTGCTGCCGCGCATGATCACGGAATACGGGCACGAGCGCACGGGCTGCGACATCCATCCCGGCGCCCAGCTCGGCGACCACTTCTTCATCGACCACGGCACCGGCGTCGTGATCGGCGAAACCGCGACCGTCGGCGCCCACGTGAAGCTCTACCAGGGCGTGACGCTCGGCGCGAAATCCTTCGAGGTCGACGACGACGGCCGCCCGATCAAGGGCGTGAAACGTCACCCCAACATCGGCGACCACGTGACGATCTACGCGCACGCGACGATCCTCGGCGGCGACACGCATGTGGGCGCGCACTCGATCATCGGCTCCAACGTCTGGCTGATGAAATCGATCCCCGCGGAGTCCGTCGCCTACTTCAAGGGCGAGAACCTCGTCGTCCGCTCGCGCCGCAAGACCGAGACCCTCGTGGTGAATTCCGGCGGCCCGGCCCACGAGCACACCTGGGAAATCTGAGCCGCCCCGCCGCCGGCAGACTCAAACCGGCCGCACGGCCAACGCCCGCGCCGGGTTGATCCGCGTCACAAGGTCGATCTCGTCCGCGGTGAAGCCCGCCTCGCGGAGCTGCGGCAGGAAGACCGGCACCAGCAGATCGAAGGGCCGGAACACGCCGCCACCCTCCTTCGCGGGGTCGAACCACCCGGCATCGTGCGAGAGCAGAATCTGCCCGAGATGCCCGCGCCGGCGCAGCTCGACGCAGAGGTGCCGGTGGCGCGGCAGGCTGTTGCGATTCAGACCGTCGAGCGAGATCCAGGCCCCGCGCTCCGCCGCGGCAAAAAGATCGTCGTCCCGCGCGCCCTGCGCGTGCACCCAGATGAAGGCCGACGCCGCCACCCCGTTTTCGCGCAGGATGTCCAGCTGGGCCAACCCGGGACCGCGCCCGGTGTGCACCGCGATCGCCAGCCCCGTCGCGCGATGCGTGAGCGCCGCCGCGGTCACCAGTTTCCGATGCGTGGCCGAAAGCGCCGGCTCGGGATCGACGCCGCTCTTGATGAAGCCCGGCCGGATTCCCGTCCCCGCAATGCCCTCGCGAAACTCCCGCCCCCAACGCTGCGCAAGCTGCGCCGCGGACTCCGTGTGCGCATAGGGCGGCAGGAATTTGTCCTGCCGCACGCCATAGAGCCCGGTGTTGGTGATCAGATGGAGTCCGGTCGCTTCGCCCAGCCGGCGCAGCAGCCGGGGATCGCGACCGAGGAACTCCGGCGTGCACTCGCCCAAAGCCCGCACGCCCAGCTCGTGCGCCTGCCGCAGCGGCGGCAGCACGGCCTCGAAGACGCGGTCGGCATCGTAGCGCGCGGGCGAGACCTGGTCCGCGCCCACGAAGTCGACCAGCACATGCTCGTGCGGCAGCGTGAGGCCCAGCTCCGCGGCCGGCACCGGCCCGCGCACCGTCTGGATCACACCACCGATCGCCGGAGGCGTTGCGGCGCGTGTCTCGGTGCGGGCCGGGGACGCGCCCGTCGCAACCGCGCCGATGCCCACCCCCAACCCGCGAAGAAAATCACGACGTCGCACGGCAGTCCTCCGCCGACGCCGCCTTACTTCAGCTCGTAGGCGACGACCGTGTTCACCCAGAAGGTCGGCACGTAAACCGTCCGCGTCGCCGGGTCATAGCCGATGTCGGCCGAGTTCACCTTCTGCTCGCGCGTATCCAGCAGCAGCTGCTTCCGGCCGCCCTTCACGTGGTAAACGGCCCCCGCCCAGGACGAGACGATGAATTCGTCCCCCTTCACGTGTTCGATGCCGTCGGTGCTGGCGTCCATCCCGTCGACAATCGTGGTGACCTTCTTGTCCTTCCCCACCCGGAGCAACGCTCCCGAGTCGAGGATCAGCAGGTCGTCGCCGTGCGCGAGCACGCCATTGGGCCGCTTGAGCCCGCCTTCGAACGCCACCTCGGGCTTGCCGCCTTTGAGGGCATAAATCTTCAGGCCCTGCATGTCGGAAATGTAGACCGTGCCGTCCTTCGCCACCGACACGTCGTTGAGCCGCTGCGCGCCGGGCACCGCGATCATCTGCGCGATCGCGCCCTTCGCGAGGTCGATGACCGCGACGCGGTCGATGTCGGCGACGTAGAGTTTGCCCTGATGGATCCCCATGCCTTTCGGCGCCTCCAGCCCGGTCACCCATTCGGCCGCGATCACCTTGCCGTCGAGTCCGACCTTGGCGATCGAGCCCTTGCCGTCTTTGCCCCACGGCTCCTTGCCGTCGATATTGGCCACATAAAGGACCTTGGCGGCGGGATCGAAACGGACGGACTCCGGGGTCTTCAGCGACGCTTCGGTCTCCCATTTTTTCACCAGCTGGGGCGACTGGGCCGCACTGGCGGCGGCGGCACAAACGACAAACGCGGAGGAAAACAACGCAGCGATTTTCATGGGGTGGATGGGGCCGAAGAAGTCGGCCTCCTCGCCGCGGGCGTCAACGGTCAATTCGCCGCCTCGTCCCCGCAGCAGAAACGAAAGCCCCGGCAACACGCAGGTGCCGGGGCCGGGGGAAACGCTCCGCCACGCGGCGGAATACGACGTCAGAAATTACCCTTCACGCCGAAGGTCCAGAGCGAGGCGTAGTCGTCGCGCTGGCGGAACCGCGCATAACGGGGCGTGTTCGGGCCGTAGATCTTGGTGTCCTCCGTCGCCGAACCGATATTCCGGATCGAGAGGAAGACGGCCAGATTGCGCTGCAGGTAATACTCGCCGCTCACGTCGATATAGAGCCGCTTCGGGCGGTAGTTGTAGGTGCCGGGCTCGATGCCGCGGCCGATGACGGTCGCGCGCCGCTGGATGCCGCGGTAGTTCTCGTTGATGCGGAGATTGAACTTCGGCCGCACGAGGCTGAGGCCCCAGTTGAGCGTGAAGGGCGTCATGTCCTGCAGGAAGTCGAACGAGTTGCGCGCCCGCTGGGAGCTGAAGTTGGCGTTGAAGTTCATGCCCCGCGCCCAGTGCGGGAGAAACGTGAGCTGCTGCCGGTAGTCGATCTCGAGGCCCTTCATCCGGATCGGATTCCGCACGTTGAACTGCGTCACGACCTGATAGATGCCGTAGGTCTCCGGATCGAGGTCGTAGGCCGCGAGGAACTCGTCGGTCACGGGCGTCGTCACGTTGCCGAACATGTTGTCGTAATCGCGCACGAAATACGCGACCGAGAGCTGGCTGGCATTGCCGAAGTAGTATTCGAGTCGGGCCATGTAGGTCTCGGCCTGCCAGGCCCGGATCGAGACGTTGTTCACCGTGATCCGGTCGTTGGGGTTCACGACCTCGGTGTTGGGCAGCGTGAGCCCGCCGGCGTATTGGTTGAAGTCGGGCCGGCCGACGGTCTGGTAGTAGGCGACGCGGCCGATGAGGTTTTCCCAGACATTATAGCTCACGTTCACGCTCGGGAAGAGCCGCAGGTATTCCTTCTTCGCGCGGTAGCCGCGGTCGATGAGCGTGAGTTCGGAGTAAGGCAGACCGGCATTGGTCGGCACGATCAGCTGGGGCTGGCCGGCCGCGTTGCGCACGACGGTGCCGTCGGGATTGCGCTGGTAGGCGCGCGTGGGATCCGTGAGCGGGCCTTGGGCGTTGATGTTGGTCTGCTCGGCCCGCAGGCCGCCGACGACCTTCATGCGGTGCCGGAAGAACGAGGCGTCGCCGCGCAGGAACGCCGCGGTGATCGTCTCGTTGGCGCGCCGCGAGAAACTGGCGTTGGCGCGGTAGTCGTTGTTCGCGTTGCGCGTCCAGTGCGTGGGGTTCGCGAGGTAGTCCTGCCAGAGTTTCTTGTTGTCGACCTGCTCCTGCCGCGGGAGGCCGAAATCCGGGATGCGCAGGGAAAACGCCTGGTCGATGAAGCGCGCCGGGCTGTCGTCGTTCACCAGCCCGGCCTGCGTGAAGGGCGTGGTGCTCGCGCGCCCGTCGGCGCCGACATACGTGTAGGTCTCGAGGTTGCCGCCCGGGCCGCGGAGATCGCGGACCTTGTCGCGGATGTCGAAGCCGGCCTTGAGCGTCACCGGCACTTCGCGGACCAGGAAGTCGCGCCGCACGTTGGCGAAGGCCTGCTTCACGGTGTCGTAGGTCTTCTGCCGGTTGCTGTTGGCGGAGACGAGCGAGTAGCTGTCGAGGTCGGTGGGATCCACCGGCTGGCCGTTGTGATCGAGCACGGTGATCTTCCCCGGGCGCAGATAGAAGATGTCGTCGAACAGGATCTGCAGATTATTGCGCTGGATGGTCATGCCGTTGAACGCACCGAGATCGATATCCTGGTAGTGGATCCGCGAGTTGCCGTAGGAGATGCCGGCATCGCTCTTCCAGACCGGGCCTTCGTGCATCCAGCGGAGCGAAGGCGACACCGTGCGGCCGGGACGGATACGGCCGCCGTTGCCGATCGTCATCTGGCCGGCGTTGAGCGCCGTGCCGGTCGGGGGAAACGCGCTGAACTGGCCCCAGCTGTGCGTCGGGCTCCAGTTGCCCGGCGAGATGCGGTTGATCGTGAAGGTCTGCGTCCGCGTCGCGAAGTTCTCCTTCAGCATGCCGTATTGGAAACCGAAGGACAGCCGGTCATACCGCGCCGGGCGCCAGTCCACCGTCGTCGCGAAGGCGTGCCGCGTGGTGTGCTTGCCGCTGTCGCGCCAGTTGAAGGAGGTGGCGTAGGGATTGTCGGGCGTGGTGTCGGGATACCATGTGCCCGTGCCGGTGGGCGTGGCGGTCGCGCTCTGGTTGGTGGCCGAGGCGACGCCACGCCAGACAATGCCGGCGGCGGGTTGCGGCGTGTATTGCAGCGAGTAGCCGCCCGAGATGCTGAAGCCGAAAGTCTTCGAGACGGGCACGACGGCGGAGACGTCGAAGCCCGGGTTGACCTTCCGCGTCCACTCGCCCCAGCGCGGGCCGGGCGTGCGCGCGAGGGTCGACTCGGCGTCCTTGAACATCCACTGCACATTGTAGTTGTAGCTGGGCCGGCTGCGCTCGAAGGCGCTGCGCGGCACGAAATTCACGGAGCCCGCCAGCGCGGCGCCGGGCGTGTCGGGCGTGGGCGAGCGGTTGATCTCCACGCGCGAGATGTTGTTGATCGACACCTGGTCGAGCTCGACCGCGCGGCGCGTGCCGGCGCCGGCCGCACTCGCCATCTCGAAACCGCCCATCGAGATCGGCACGTTGTCGGCCGGGGCGCCGTTGATCGAGACGCGGCGCGCATCGCCGCCGGTGTAGTCGCTCGTCATGCCCGGCAGGAACTTCATGAACTCGCCGATGCTGCCGTCGGCGATCGTGCCGAACTCGTCGGCCGAGACCACCTGCATGATGTTGCGCGCGAAACGCTGCTCGTTGATCGCGATCGCCGCGCCATCCATCTCCTTCGACGAGGAGATGACGAACTGCTCCAGCTGCACCACATCGCCCGCCGCCTTGGCCGCGGCACCCGCGCCGCCGACGAGATTGATGTCGCGCTGCACCGTCTGCCCGGCGGACACGGCGACGAGCTCCGTCTGCGAGCCGATGCCCGTGTAGAAGATGATCAGTTTGCGCTCGCCCGCGGGGACGAGCGGCAGGCGGAAGTTGCCGGTGGAATTGGTGAACGTCTCCTGGCCCGTGCCCTCGACGGTCACGCGTGCGTTCTCGAGGTATTCGCCGCGGCGCGGATTGAAGATCCGGCCTTCGATCGTGCCGGTGGCGTTGCCTTGCGCCGCAAGGTCGGCGGCGAGGAAGAGCGCCAGCACAGCGAAAAGGATTCCGACGCAGCGGCGCCAGGCAGCAGGGGTTGGGTTCATGGAGGGGTGCGGTCCGGACCACGACGGGGCGTCGCAGCCGGTGGCGCAGGAGTTGGTGTTTGGGTCGGCTGAAGCGCGCGGGAAACACGCTTCGGTTGGCGCGCAAAAAAGTAGACCCGCGTTTTTCTCCGACAAGTAAATACTCGGTTCATTAGCGCTCGCGCTCGGCGCGCACGCGGGAATACCTAATCGCACCCTTATGTTCCCCCCACGCCGAGCGCCGTTCTTCCCGCGCCGCGCGGTTCTGCTGTCGGGTCTGTGCCTCGCGCTTCTCGCCGCGGGCGCATCCGCGGCGGAGCGCCGGCCCAACCTCCTCTTCGTCCTCACCGACGACCAGCGCTGGGATTCGCTCGGCCTCACCGGCGGCACCGTCGCGCGCACGCCGCACCTCGATCGGCTCGCGGCGGAGGGCACGTTCTTCCCGCAGGGCACGATCACGAGCGCCATCTGCACGCCGAGCCGCGTGTGTTATTTCCTCGGCCAATACGAACGCCGGCACGGCGTGAACTTCAACTCGGGCACCGCCGTGGCGCCCGAGGCCTGGGCGAAGAGCTATCCCGTCCTCCTGCGCGGCGCCGGCTACCACACCGGCTACATCGGCAAGAACCACAGCCCTGTCGGCCCGCAGGGCTACGCGAGCGGGATCGTCGAGCGCAGCTTCGACTTCTGGTATGCGGCGCACGGCCACCTGTCGTTTTACCCCAAACGCCGGCACCCGGTCTTCCAGGAGGCCAAGGCCGACACCCAGATCGAGATTCTCGAGGAGGCCGCACGCCGCTTCCTCGCCGAACGTCCCGCAGCGAGGCCGTTCTGCCTCACCATCGCGCTCAACCTCCCCCACGCCGGCGGCACCAGCACGATGGAGCAGCTGCCCACCGACGCGGAACTCTACCGCACCACCTACCGCGACCAGCTGCTCACCCAGCCGATCCCGCCCACCTACGTCGCCAAAGCCGACATCCGCACGCCCAAGCTCCCGCCGCACGTCCTCGCCACGCAGTATCGGCAACGCAGCTACGACTACGTCGACACCGAAGCGGCCCTCCGCGAGCGCCAGATCCGCGAGCACCAGACCGTCACCGGCATCGACCGGCTCGTCGGTGCCCTGCGCGCCGAACTCGCGCGCCTCGGCCTCGCCGACGACACGGTGATCCTCTTCGCCTCCGATCACGGCATCACGCACGGCGAGTTCGGCCTCGGCGGCAAAGCGCTCAACTACGACACGTGCCTGCGCGTGCCGATGATCGTCCATGATCCCCGCGCCCCGCGCGCCGCCCGCGGCCAGCGCCCCGCGGCCCTCGTGCAGTCGATCGACTTTGCGCCGACCCTGCTCGACTACGCCGGCGTGCCCGTGCCGGCGGAAATGCAGGGCGCCAGTTTCCGCGCCGCGGTCGAGGGCCGGCCCTTCGCCGGCCGCTCGCACGCCTTCGCCGAAAATCTCTGGAGCACCTACTTCGGCAATCCGCGCGGCGAGAGCGTGCGCACCGCCGACTGGAAATACATCCGCTACTTCGCCACCGACCGCGCTCTCTTCGGCAGCGTCGGCGGCGAAGCCGAGGGTCTCAACGTCAACGACGCCACCGCCGCCGCCTACGAACGCTGGCTCTCCGCCTCGATCCGCGGCGAGGCGCCGATCCACGAGGAGCTGTTCCACCTCGCCGCCGATCCGCACGAGACGACCAACCTCGCCGCCGATCCGCGCCACGCTGCCGTCCTCGCCGACCTCCGCGCCCAGTGCGCCCGGCTCGTGGCCGAAGCGAAAGGCGACCCGGACGCCCGCCCCGCGACGCTGCGCCTCCCCGCTCCGGCGGGCGGCGCCGCGAAAAAGAAATCCGTCCGCAAACAATAGCGGCCAACGCCGCGAATTCCCGGGGCCTCTCCCGTCTCGCCCCACCCGGCTGCCCCCATAGTTTTCCCTCATGCGCCTCTCTCTGCTCGCCCGCGTTACCCTCGCGTTTCTCCTTCCCACGGTCGGCGCACGGGCCGCCGCCGATGCCGCGGCGTTCGACGCGTGGGTCGGCAAGCTCACGCGCGACTGGCTCGAGGCCGGGCAACCGGCCCGCGCCGCCGCGGCTGCGAGCGAGACCGCCCCCGACGCCAACGCCGAGGAGAACGACACCATCCCGCTCGAGGGACTGGAACTGCGCCGCAACCGCCGGCTCGCGCTCGCCCGCGAAGGACTCGAGGCCCTCCGGCAATGGCCCGACGCCACGCTCGATGCCACCCGCCGCGTCTCCGCCGCCGTGCTGCGTTGGCACCTCGGAATCACCGTCGCCCAGGCTGAGTTCACCGAGCTCTCCGACATGGGCTACTTCCGCCAATTGCGCGGCCTCCACGTCGTGCTCGTCGACGACCTCACCGAGCGGAAGGTGCTCCGGCGCAATGCGGACGTGCAGGACTATCTGGCGCGATTGAAGAAGATCGCGCCCCGCCTCGACGAAGCGATCGCGCTCACGCGTCGCGCCGCCGAGCGCGGCAGCATTCTCCCGACGTTCATCCTCGAGCGTTCCCAGCAGCAGCTGCAGATGTTCCTCACGCCCACGCCGGAGAAAAACATCTTCGTCACCGCCCTGGAACGCCGCACCGCCGACGTCGGCGGAATCACACCGGCCATCCGCGCCGAGGCCATCGCGGAAGCGACCCGGATCGTCGCCGCGGAAGTCCGCCCCGCCTACGAACGCGTGCTCGCGCTCATCGGCGAGCTCCTGCCCCGCTCGCACCCGGAGCCCGGCTACAACCGCCTGCCCCGCGGCGAAGCGGCCTATGCGCTGGCCCTCCGCGCCTTCACCACGACCTCCTACACCGCCGACGAGATCCACCGCATCGGTCTCCGCGAAGTCGCGCGGCTCGAAGCCGAATGCGAAGTGCTGCTCCGCGAGCTGGGCCACACCCGCGGCAGTTTCGCGGAACGCATGGGCCGCGCCCTCGCCGGGCCCGCAGTCGAAGGACCCGACCCGCACGCGCGCCTGCTCGCCCGCTACACGGAATACATCCGCGACGCCGAGAAACGCTGCGCCCCGCTCTTCAACCTCATGCCGAAATCGCCCGTCGAGGTCCGGCGCGTCCCGGCGCTCACGGAGCGCACCGCGTCCGCGCACTACACGGCGCCCACGCTCGACGGCAGCCGGCCCGGGATCTTCTGGGTGCCGTTGCCGGGCAACGCCCACTTCTACGGCGCGCGCATGCGCAGCCTCGCCTATCACGAAGCGATACCCGGCCATCACTTCCAGATCGCGCTGCAGCAGGAACAGAAGGACCTGCCCCGCTTCCGCGCCCGGCGGACCTTCGGCGGCATCAGCGCCCACTCCGAAGGCTGGGGCCTCTACGTCGAGCGGCTCGCGGTCGAGCAGGGCTGGTATGACGGCGATCCGGCCGGCCGACTCGGGGCCTTGAGTTCGGAGTTGTTCCGCGCCCGCCGGCTCGTGGTCGACACCGGCCTGCACACCAAGGGCTGGTCCCGGCAGCAGGCGATCGACTACGGCATCAGCGCCAGCGAGGTGGAGCGCTACATCGTGAATCCCGGCCAGGCGTGTTCCTACATGCTCGGCATGCTGCGGATCCTCGAGCTGCGCGAACACGCGCGCAAGCAACTCGGCCCCCGCTTCTCGCTGCCGGCATTTCACGACGTGTTTTTGCAGACCGGCTCCGTCCCGCTCGAAGTCCTCGCGCAGGTCGTCGACGCCTGGATCGCGAGCCAGCGCTGACGCCCCGCAACGCGAGGTTTCCGCTCTTGACCGGACCCGGCGGCGCCGCAGCGTCTCCGATCCACACCTCACTGCCCGATGGTGTAATGGTAGCACAGGCGACTTTGACTCGCCTAGTCATGGTTCGAACCCATGTCGGGCAGCCATTCGCTGCGGCGTCCAAGCAGGCCTGCCGAAAGCCCTGAGCGCAGTCGCAGGGCCATGGCCTGCGGCCGACACGTGGGCCCACACCAAAAATCGGGTTCAACCCCAAGCGAGGGTGCCGCAAGGCGAGGTTCCTGAGGACGAGACGGCGACGGGCGCTCCCCCCTGCCGCTCGGCTGGTCGGGACCACCGGAGCCAAGGAAGGCATGGCCATTGAGCCTGCCTCGACGTGGTCAACCCCGACGATTTCCGGAGCGGATGGACTTTGTGCTCCCGCGGCGCCTTCGCCTTGACTGCTCCCTCGATCCTCTCCTCGTGGCGCACCAGCTTCTCCACGGCCCCGATGATGCCAAATCCGCTTCCGATCAGATCATTCCTTTACGCTCTCCTGTCGTTAGTGCCCTTGTCCCTCGCCGGACAAAGCCCCCCCAAACATGAGTTGCGGGGCGCGTGGATAGCCACCTTTGGCAACATCGATTGGCCGAGCGCCAACAATCTGTCCGTGGCCGCGCAGCAATCCGAACTCATCCAGCTGCTCGATCAGCTGCAGTCCACCGGCATCAACGCGGTTTTCTTCCAAGTGCGCAGCCAGTGCGACGCGATGTATGATAGCAAAATTGAACCTTGGAGCGCGGATTTGACCGGGCGTCAGGGGAGGGCTCCCTCCCCCGCCTACGACCCCTTGGAATTCATGATCGCAGCCTGCCGACAGCGTGGTCTGGAGGTGCACGCGTGGTTCAATCCGTTCCGCGCCGTGAGCAACGCCAACAACCTGGCCTCCTTTGCCACCGATCACATCGCGAGGACCAGACCCGAGTGGCTGCTGGCCCAGGGCAGTCTGCGCATTCTGGATCCCGGCATTCCGCAGGTGCGGGATTATGTGATCAGCGTGGTGCTGGATGTGCTGCGCCGGTATGATGTGGATGGCATCCACTTCGACGATTATTTCTACCCCTATCCGCCCGGCTCAGGATCGGCGTTCAACGATGATGCATCCTTCGCCGCCGATGCGCGCGGGTTCACCAACCGGCAGGATTGGAGGCGGGACAATATCAATCTGTTTATCCAGCGGACCCACGAAAGCATTCGCGCGGCAAAGCCGTGGGTGAAATTCGGCGTCTCGCCCTTCGGCATCTGGCGCAACCAGAACAGCGACCCGAGCGGATCGGCCACCAACGGCCTGCAGAGCTACAGCGACATCTACGCCGACAGCCGGAAGTGGATCCAGCAGGCGTGGGTGGATTATCTCACGCCGCAGATATATTGGTCGGTCGGTTTCAGCGTCGCCAACTACGGCGTGCTCCTTCCCTGGTGGAACAGGCTGGGCGAAAGCCGCCATATCTACAGCGGCATGGCGGCCTACAAGGTGAGCAACGGCGGAACCGACAACAACTGGAACCAGCCCTCCCAGATTCCCAACCAGGTCCGCCTGAACCGGCAGCAGGCAAACGTCCGGGGCCAAACTTTCTTCAGCACCAGAAGCGTGCTGGCCAATCCGCTGGGGATGCGCGACGCGCTGCGCGATGATCTGTTCAGGACACCCGCCCTGCTGCCCACGATGCCGTGGAAAGATGCCCAGCCGCCGCCACCCGTCGGCAATCTGACGGCGCAAACCCGCGGCAACGAAGTCAGGCTGAGCTGGGTGGCACCGCCCGCCACCGGCAACGCCCTGGACCAAGTCCGCCAATTCGTCGTCTACCGTTCCACGGCCAGCACGATCGATCGCAATGATGCCGCCAACATCGTGCGGATCACCGCCAACGAAAGCGTAACCAGCTTCACGGATTCCGGCCTGGCGACCGGGACCTATTACTATACCGTGACCGCGCTGGACCGTTTGCACAACGAAAGCATCCCCGCCGCCACGGTGAGCGCGCAGGTGGCCGCCAGTCCCGGTGGGACGCCGGGATCCTTCAGCCGGTTGACGAATCTGTCGGTCCTCGCGCCCATCGTCGGCACAGGGGATGCGTTCACCGTCGGCTACGTGGTGGGCGGCGGCGGGACGTCCGGAACCAAGAACGTGCTGCTCCGGGCCGCCGGACCTTCGTTGTCGACGTTTGGCGTGTCGGAGGTGTTGCCGGATCCCAAGCTGGAAAGCTTCGCCGGCAGCACCAAGACCGGTGAGAACGACAACTGGGGCGGATCCGCCGTGCTGTCGTCCGCCATGGTGTCCGTCGGCGCCTTCGCGTTCTCCGGCCCGGCCTCGCGGGATGCGGCCGTAAGCGTCACGCTTCCGGCGGGAGATCAATCGATGCGGATCTCCGGCGTGGGCGGCGGCACCGGCCTGGTCCTGGCCGAGGTCTACGATGCGACTCCGGATGCGGAATTCACGGCAAACACCCCGCGCCTGGTAAACTTGTCCCTGCTCAAAGATTCCGCCGGGGGAATATCCGTCGGGTTTGTGGTGGCCGGCGGCGGGGAGAAGCGGGTCTTGGCCCGCGCGGTGGGCCCTGCCCTGTCGGCCTTCGGGGTGGCCGGAGCCGCGGCGGATCCCAGACTCAGACTTTACGCAGGCGAGCGGGAGATTGGCGCCAACGACGATTGGGGTGGCAGGTCCGAGCTCGTCACCGCCTTTGCCCAGGCCGGCGCATTCGACCTTGTCCCGAACTCACGTGATGCTGCCGTGCTGGCCTCCCTGCCCGCCGGCAATTACACGGTCAGAGTGGAAACGGCCGGTTCAACCGGCACGGTCTTGGTCGAGGTCTATGAGCTTCCGCGGTGAATCGATTGGCACTCCGCGGAATCGGATTCGACGGTTGGATCAGTATCGAGGACGCGTCGCTGTCGTCGAACCACGGCGTGAAAGCATCCGCACGGCGCGTTAATCCCATTAGGCCGCTCTCTTCCCCCGCATGAACGCCCTCACCCTGGTCTCGCTCGTCGTCCGCGACTACGACGAAGCCATTGCCTTCTACGTCGGCAAACTCGGCTTCACCCTCGTCGAGGACGTGCCCATGCCCGAACAAAACAAACGCTGGGTCGTCGTGACTCCGTCCGGCGGCAACGGCTGCCAGGTGCTCCTCGCGCGCGCCACGTCCCCTGCGCAACTCGCGCGCGTCGGCGATCAGACCGGCGGACGCGTTTTTCTGTTTCTCGAGACCGACGACTTCGCGCGCGACTTCGCCGCCTTTCGCGCGCACGGCGTCGAGTTCGTCCGCGAGCCCAAGGTCGAGCCCTACGGCACCGTGGCCGTGTTCAAAGATCTCTACGGCAATCTCTGGGATCTCGTGCAGCGCCGCCCGCGCGCATGATCCGCCCCCGCACCGCGGCAGACTCACCCTGAGTCGCCGCGCTCCGCCGCGCCAAACGCCCGGCCTGGCTCCGCCGACACAACGCGAAATCGGCTGCAATGGGCCTTGCGTTCGGCGTCCGGGACCCGACGCTCCTCCGACGTTGCGCGCCGGCGGCATCCCGGCGCGTTTCTTTTTCAGGTGAGGGTCGGGCTCGTTGGAGGGGCGACACGCTGAACGCCGGACCACACCTATGAACTCAAAGCTTTTCGTCGGAAACCTTCCGCTCACCACCACCGCCGCGGACCTGCATGCGGCGTTCGAGCCCTTCGGCACGGTCACCGAAGTCCAGCTGGCGAGCGACCGCTACACGGGGCGCCCCCGGGGGTTCGCCTTCGTGACCCTCGGCACCGAGGCGGAGAGCAAGCTCGCGGCCGAAAAACTCAACGGCTCGGAGCTGCAGGGCCGGCAGATCGCGGTCAACGCCGCCCGCGCCTCCGGCGAGGAGACCGCCGCGCCGCGCATCTTCAGCAGTCCCAACCGACGGGCCGGCGCGTTTCACGCCCGCGGAAAGCGCCGCCATTGAGTCGCCGCGCCGTCGCCGCCTTGGAGCGCAGCCCCCGGGGCTCCTCCGCCATCCCTTTCGCTGAAGCGCGCGCGGCCACCGGCCGCACGCCTTCGCCGAACATCACAGAAAGACGCAGCAATGCTCCGAGCTCCGCTCTGGGAGGATAAAAAACCATGAACACATCCCGTCCGATCACCGCCTCTGCCCCGGAGCTCCGCCCCACTGTCGCCGCACCATGAGCGTCACCAGCAGACCTCCCGCCTCCGGCGCGCCGGCGACCGCCGTCGAAATCGACGGCAAGGTCATCACCGTGCTGCCGGGCACCATGTTCCGGGTGCAACTCTCCAACGGCCACATCGTGCTCGCGCACATCTCGGGCAAGATGCGGAAGCATTTCATCAAGATCGCCGCCGGCGACACGGTGAAGATGGAGATGAGCCCCTACGATCTCGAGAAGGCCCGCATCACGCACCGCGTGAAGGAGACCAACTCGACCTATCGTCCGCCGCCCCGCCGCCGGCGCTGAACCGTGCCTCCGCCGGCACGCCGGGCCCACACCCGCGTGCCCGCGTTCCTACCGCCGCAGCCGCGCCCAGGTGAAATCCGGGCCGCGGCCGGCGCCGAGGGCGCGCCGGATCCAGAGCATCGCGAGCGGCTCGAGTTCGCGCGCCGCGCGCAGATCCCCCGCATCGAAGGGCTCGAATCCGATCTCCGTCGCCAGACCGGCCACGCGTTCCTTCGCCGCGATCTCGTCGCCGGCATAAAACATCAGCGGCTGCAGGCCCGCCGCATTCGGATAGCGCGGATCCGCGAAATTTTCCCAGCCGTAGGTGTTGAACGCCTTCACCACGCGCGCGCCCGGAGCCAGCCGCGCCACCGTCTCCGCACCCGAATCGCTGAACCCGAGCGCGAGCTCGAGCCCGATGCCCGGCGTGAAACGCAGCGGGTTCGTGCAATCGATCACGGTGCGCCCCGTCAGGTCGCCGGCCGCTGCAATCGCCTCGGGCACGGCCGGCCACGGGGTCGCCAGCACGATCACCTCCGCGGCCGCGGCCGCGTCACGCACCGTGACCGCCACCGCCCCGCCGCCCGTCTCCGCCGCGAGCGCCCGGCTCTTTTCCGCGCCGGGATCACGCACGCCGTAGTGGATCCGATGTCCCACGCGCGCCCAGCTCCGGCCGAGCGCGCCGCCCACGTTGCCTGCACCGATGATCGCGAGGTTCATGGCGGGATCAGCAGCCGAGCGCTTCGATCACGAGCTTCGCCGCCGCCGCGCCGGAGTTCTGCTGCTGGCCCGTGATCAACCGGCCGTCGCGCACCGCAAACGCCTCGAAGGCATTGTGCGTGATGAAATTCGTCCCCGGAATCCTCCGCGCTTCGGTCTCGATCCAGAACGGCTGCAGCTTCCGGCCCACCGCCGCCTCCGCGAAGCGTTCCTCGCTGTTCGCGAAGCCCGTCCACGTTTTCCCTTCGACCAGCAGCTTTCCGTCGCGCGTGCGCGTGTGGAGCAGCGCACACGTGCCGTGGCAGACCAGCGCGACGACCTTCCCGGCCTCGAACGCTTCCGCGAGAAAGCGGTGCAGCGCCGGGTTGTCGACAAACGTCACCATCGGCGACTGCCCGCCGCAGACGAACACGGCGTCGAAGTCCGCCAGCGCGATGTCCGCGAGCGGCTTGGTCGAATCCAGCATCGCCGCCATGTGCGGATGCGAGAGCACGCCGAGGCTCACGATGTCGTTGGCCGAGTAGCCGCTCGCATCGCGCGGGTCGCTGTAGCTGTCGACCGCGACCTTGCCGCCCGCGGGACTCGCGAGCTGCACGGCGTAGCCGACCTTCACGAACTCGAGCCACGGATGCGTGAGCTCCGCGGCCCAGAACCCCACCGGCCAGCCGGTGACCGGCGAGACGGCGGGATTGGCGACGACCATCAGGAGACGTGGGCGAGACGGGGAGGATGAAGACGCGTGGGACATGCACCCAGTCTATCGCCCCGCCGGCGCCGCGCCCAATACAACTTTGCTTCCGCATCCATACGCACCGAGTATCGCCGCGATGGAACTCCGCCACTTGCGCTACTTCGTCACGGTCGCGGAAACGCTCAGCTTCTCGCAGGCCGCCCGGCTGCTCCACCTCGCCCAGCCGCCCCTCAGTGCCCAGATCAAGTCGCTCGAGCACGAACTCGCCGCGCGGCTCTTCGACCGCGGCTCGCGCGGCGTCACGCTGACCAAGGCGGGCCGCGCCCTGCTGCCCGCCGCGCGCGACGCCCTCGCCGCCGCGCAACGCGCCGCCGACCTCGCGCGCGTCGCCGCCAGCGGCAAGACCGGCGTGCTCCGGCTCGGCCTCATCTCTCCGGCCGCGACACCGGAGGTCGCCGCGCGGCTCAAACGTTTTCACCGCGCGTTTCCGCACGTGCAGCTGCGCGTGCGCCAGGAGCCGGTCGCCACGCTGCAGCGGCTGCTCGAAGCCGGCGAACTCGACGTCGCGCTCACCCGCCCGCTCCGCGCCAGTCCGGCCCTGCGGCAAACGACGATCGCGGAACAGGAACAGCTCCTCGCCCTGCCCGCGGACCATCCGCTCGCGCGGCGGAAGCAGGTTCCGCTCGCGGCGTTGCACGGCGTCCCGCTGCTGCTCATCAGCCCCGAGTTCAACCCGAACTACGGCCAGCGCCTGCTCGGGCTGTGCGCGCAGGCCGGCGTGCAGCCGGCGGTGAACTATGCGGCCGACGATCTCTTCACGCTGATCTGGCTCACGTCCGCCGGCCTCGGCGTCTGCCCGTATCCGTCCTCGCTCGTCGCCCAGGCCCCGGCCGGCGTGGTCTTCCGCCCGCTGCGCCCGCGGCTGCGCGGCCTCGAGCTCGCGCTGATGTGGCCGGCCGGCAACGACTCCCCCACCCTGCGCGCGCTCCTCACGCACCTCGGCGGCTGAGCCGACGCCGGAGTGACACGGCAACCGCTCGCGCCGGAGCGGAAACTCCAGCGGGCCGAGTATGCCGCGAGCGCTTTCGACTCGCCCATCGCGCGGACCTCGCACTTCCTGCGGCTTCCAGCTCATGTCCCATACTGAGGTCGCTTTCCCCGGCCCTGGTCCGCACCCCTCCGCCCGTTCGTCGCCAGCGGATTTCCGCTATCGGGTCTTCCTGAGCTACAGTCACGCGGACACCAAACAGGCCCGCTGGCTGATGCGAAGAATCGAAGGCTACCGGGTGCCGCGGCAGCTTCACGGCCGCGCCGCCCCGGTGGGCCCGGTCGGCGGCCGCATCGCGCCCGTTTTTCGCGACCGCGACGAACTTCCGACCACCAGCGACCTCGGCCAATCGATCCGCGCGGCCTTGCGCGAATCCGCGACGCTCGTGGTGGTGTGCTCCCCGGCGGCGGCCCGTTCGCGCTGGGTGCAGGAAGAAATTCTGACCTTCAAGCGTCTGGGCGGCGAAGCTCGGATCTTCGCCTTCATCGTCGCAGGCGAACCAAAATCGGCCGGCGGCCCCGACGACTGTTTCCCCCCGGCGCTGCGTCTCGAGATGGGAGCCGATGGAGTTCTGACCGGGCACCCCGCCGAAGTCGTCGCTGCGGATGCCCGCCCGCAAGGCGACGGTCCGAAACTGGCCATCGTGCGCCTGCTCGCCGGCCTGCTCGGCGTCGGATTCGACGATCTCCGGCAACGCGAATTGCTGCGCCGGCAACGGCGAGCCGTGATCGTGGCGTCGCTCTCGGCCGTCGGTATGTCCGTGACCCTCGGACTCGCGGCGCTCGCGTGGCGCGCCAGCAACGATGCCCAGCGCCGGCAGGACGACACCGAGGATCTGCTGTCGTTCATCCTGGGCGACCTCCGCGGCCAACTGCAGCGGGTCGGCCGCCTTGATGTGCTCGAATCCGCGACCCAGCGCTCGCTGGCCTACTTCACTGCACTCAATCCGCGCGACCAGACCGATCTCAAGCTCGCCCGCCATGCGCGCGCCCTGATTCAGATCGGCGAGATCCGCATGGATCAGGCGCGCTATGACGAGGCATCCGCCGCGTTTGCCGCCGCGCACGCCCGCGCCGACCTCCTCGCCGCACGCCACCGCGAAAACCCCGAGATGCTCTTCGAACGGGGACAGGCCGAATACTGGAACGGCTTCGTGCAGTGGCGCCGCGGGGATCTGGCCCGCGCGACCGAATGGCTGACCCGTTACCGTGACACCGGGGTCGCCTTGCAGGCGCTCAACCCCGGCTCGAACGTCGCACGCGGCGAACTGGCCTGGGGACATCACAACCTCGCGATCCTCGACATCGACCGGAGCCGCCTCGACGCCGCCCGCGAGGGACTGGAGGCGGAACTGAGGATCCTGCACGCACTACGGACCGACGCACCCGGCGACAACGGGCTGGAGTTCCGGATCGCGGATGCGACCTCGTGGTTGGGCAAGGTCGCCGAGCGTGCCGGACACTTCGGCGACGCGCGGCGACACTACGCGGACGAGCAGCGTCGGCTGGAAACGCTGGTGCAACGTGACCCCAAGACCGCCCGCTGGAAAATCCGGCTGGCCGACGCCCTCGCCCGCGAGGCCGATATTCTGGCCATCACGGGAGAACGCGCCGCCTCGCTGGACCGGCGCCGGGCCGCCCGGGCGCTGATCGATCCGCTGGCGACCGCCGACCCCGCCAACCGCACCTGGAGCAGCGCAGCCAACAACCTCCGCCTGAAGGACGCGCTGGTCCTGCATGCCGAAGGGGACGCCGACCGCGCCCGGCCGCTTCTGGCGGAAGCGCTTTCCACTTACGAGAAGCTGGTGCAGGCGGAGCCCGGCGATCGACTGCGGACCGCCCAGCTTGTCATCGCGTGGCGACTCGAAGCCGAACTCCGGCTCGACGCCGGAAGCGCCGACGCCGACAAGGCGGCTGCACGGGCAATCACTCTGGGCAAAGGCCTCGTGGAAAACGATCGGGCCAACGAGAATCTGCTCGGCGACTATATTGCCGCCCTCGTCGTCGCCGGGCGAATCGCGGCGGCCAAAGGCGACGTGGCACAGGCCCGGAGCCACTGGCAGCAAGCCCTCGAATCGGCCGGACCGCGGCTGGCCGGGAGCAATTGGCGGCTCTTGGATCCCGCCGCGCGGGCGCTGGCGCTGCATGGGGATCACGCCGCGAGCGCGGACTGCATCGCCCGTCTCACCGCCGCCGGCTACAAGCCGCTGCGGACTTGGCCCGCCCCGACCGCCCCCTGATTTCACCATCTCAACCCTCAACTCATTACATCATGCCCCTCGCCAAAGTCTCCATCACCGTCACGAAGTTCAACGTCGTCACCTGGGAAGGCGAAGACGGCCTGAAGGGCACCGGCTGCGAAATCTCCTCACCGGTCATCACGGATACCGCAGGAGGCTTGGTCACTCTCGACCCGAAAGATCCGAACACCCTCAAAGTGAAAGGGACGGTCGATATCGAGTTCGATATCCTGCCCGCCGGACAATATTTCCCCTACGCCATTTCGTTTGTCTCGGGCCAGCCCGGACAGCTCACGGGCCCCGATCCTCTCGGCCAGTCGACGTTCCAAGATTCCCGTCCGGAGGACAACCGGATCACCGTCACCGACACCATGGCGTGCAGCGGCAAACCGGGTGAAGTCCAACCCCGCTGGGAGTTCTGGATCCTGATCAAGAACGCGGCCGGAGCCGGCGGCATCATCGATCCCGGAATCGAAAACTCCGCCGAAGATTGAACCCCGCAGCGCGCCGTCCCAAAGGAGGAAGGGCCGGAGGCCGACTGGAGAACCGGACGGGCGAAATCTTCCGGTGACCGCCGCACAGGTTGCAGCCACCGGCGTCGTGCCTATTTCCTCGGGATGCCTTCGCGCCCAGCGCTGCAGTTTTCCTTTCGCGCTCCCATCGTGGCGCTTCCCCTCGCCGCGGGTTACCACGGGCTGGCCGTGCCGGATAGCCTCGGTGCCGCGTGGCGGCAGGCCGGCGTGAAACGGCTCCTCGGCACCGTGCGCGGCGTCACCCTGCGGCGCGCGCTCCAGCACCACTCCGACGGCGCACCGTATATCTTTCTCGGCCGCGCGGTGCGGCAGGAACTCGGGCTTTCACCCGGCGAGATCGTGCCGGTCGAGTTCCGGCCCGACCCGGAGCCCGACGCCGTCGATCTCACCGCGGAGCTGGAACTCACGCTCGCACATGACCCCGAAGCGCACGCGCGCTGGGTCACGCTCACGCCCGGCCGGCAACGCACCCTCGCCCATCGTGTCGCGAGTGCGAAACCGGAGGCGACCCGCCTGCGCCGCGCCGCCGAAGTCGCCGGCTGGCTGCGCTCCGGCGCGTTTCCCTGGCTGCGGCGCACCACGAAGGCCCCCCGCCTTTAACATCCGGGCCGAGCCGCTCCCCGCCGCTCATCGCACCCGATCGGGCAAACCGACGCCCGCGCCCCGGCCCGGCGCATCGATTCAGAACGATCCCTTCACCCCGACCGTCCAGAGCGGTCCGCTTTCGCCCCGGCTCCGGAGCCGCGCATACGCCGGGGTGTTTTGGGCGTAGTCGAGACCCGGCTGCGTCTCGTTGAACGCATTGCGCACGTTGGCGAAAAGGGCGAAGCGTCGCGTGGCGCGGAACTCGGAGGCGATGTCCACATAGGTGCCTCCACTCGTATAGCTGTAGACCCCGGGCGCGATCCCCGCTCCGGCCCGCAGGGACCCGCGGCTCAAGCCGCGGTGATTCGCGCTCACCTGCAACGTGAAACGAGCGCGGCTCAGGGTGAGACCGCCATTCACGATCATCGGGGCGAAGCCACTGAAGTCCGCGACCGTGGAACCGCGGAGCGCTTGCCGCGTGGTGTTGGCAAAAACCGAAAGGCCGCGGGCCCACGCGGGGAGAAACGCCAGCGATTGCCGGTAATCGAGCTCGATGCCGTCGACCTGCGCGTCGCCCACGTTGGTCTGCGTCGTGACGAAGTAGCCGCTGCCGTAAACCGCCTCGTCCAGATCATACAGGCGGATGAACTCTTCCGTCAGAGGCTGGGTCACGCCGCCGAAGAAGTCGCGGATGTCACGCCGGAAGACCCGGAACGACACCACTCCGGCCGAAGGTGGCTCGAGGTAGTATTCGAGGGAAAAACCATAACTGTCGGCGGTCCAGGGCCGGATGTTGCCGTTCGAAAGGATGAGCGTGCGGTTGTTGGTGGTGGGGTCCGGGACGGAGATCGACGGCAGGATGGCGCTGAAATTCGGTCGCGCCAGCGAGCGGGCATAGGAGACGCGGGCGAGCAGTTCGGGACGGAATCGTGCCGTCAGATTGACGCTGGGAAACAAGTCGCCGTAGCGGGTATCGATCGCCGTCCCGCGCTCGAAGAACTGGAACTGCGCGCCGGCCAGCGAGCCCGAGGGCGCCTTCGCGATGGCGGCGCCGGTCGGCGTGCGCAGGATGTTGCCGGCCGCATCACGCTGATAGAGGCGTGCAGGATCGACGAGCGGCCCGGCACCGGCGTCGCGCGTCTGCTCGTAGCGCGCGCCCGCGACAATCCACAGACGATCGTCGAGCAGATGGAGATCGGTGCGCAGGTAGGTCGCGGCGATGGTCTCCGTGAGACGATAGGAGCCGTTGACCAAGCTGCGGTGGGCGGCGGCCAGCTGGGCATCCGTGCCCTCGGAAAACGCGCCGGGGTTGGCCTTGTAGTCGCGATACACCTGGAAGGGATCAAGCCATTGGACGTCCGGCAGGCCCCACAAAACCCGGCGCCCCTCCGGCTCCGCGTCGAGCCACTGCGCGGCATTGTCGTCGGCGGTTCCGGCACGGCCATCGGGACCGATGCGGGTGAAGCCGCGCGTGCCGCCGTTCGAACGGATGTCGCGCGACTGGGCGCGCACATCGACGCCGGCCTTGATGCGCGTGCGCACGCGCCACGGCAAATCGCGCCGGGCGCTGGCATTGAACGAGCGAAACTCGTCCTGCGCATCGCCGCCGTTCGTGTTGCCGCTATTGAGCGTGTAATTCGAAAGCAGAAACGGGTTCACCGGCGCGCCGCTCGCGCTGGTGACGCTGATCAGCGGCGGCTGCTCGCCGGGCCGGTCGAAGCGGACGGTCACGCCGGACAGCGTGGCCTGAAGGCTGTTGATGTGGCCGTATTCGTAATCGCGATAGTGATTCGACGCGCGGGAATAGGCCCCGCCGGCTTCGATCGTCCAGATCGGGCCGAGATGCTGGAAACGGAGTGACGGCATCGCGGTCGTGCCGCGTTTGGAGCGGGTCGATGCGGTGAGGACCACGGTCCCGGCTCCCGGCCGGCTCTGCGCAAACGTCGGCCCGAACGACTCCACACTGTTCAGATTGAACGCGAGCCCGCGGGCCGTGAAGTGCGCATGGAAGTAGGTGTATTGCAGCCCGATCGATACCTTGTCGCGCGGCGAGAGCCGGACGTCGGCCATCAGCGAAAGCGAGGATCGGTCCGTCTGCTTGGGTCCGTTCGCCACGCTGAAACGCCCGAGGTAGGGCTGTCCGGCCGGCGCCGCCGTGAGGTTTGCGGTCGAGGCGAGATTGGTGCCGACCCATGAGTTGGTCATGCCGTCCTGCGATACCCACTGGCTCGACTGCAGACCGCTCACGGTGACACCGAAGCTGCGGCTCAGGGGCACGATGCTCGAGAATTCGAAGTTCGGCCGCACCTTGAGGGTGCCCGGGAAGGGATCGTTGCTCCGCCGCAGGTCGAACTTTCCCTCCCGGAAAAGCACGTAGGCCTTGAAGGTGTGCTGCGGCTTCGATCGCTCGAAGGCACTGCGGGAGACGAGGTTCACCGTGCCCCCGATCGCGTCGGCCGGCGAGTCCGGCGTGGGCGAGCGCAGGACCTCGACCCGCGACATGCCCGTGATGGAGAAGACTTCGAGCTCGGTCGTGCGGGTCTGCGCGCCCGAAGCGGCGCTCGCGAGCCGGTTGCCGTCCACCGTGATCGGCGTGCTGGTCGGCGGCACTCCGCCCACCGTGATGGTCCGGGACTCGCCGCCCTCCACCGACACCCCGGGCAGAAACTTCACGAACTCGCCGATGTTGCCCTCGGCAATGTCGCCGAACGAATCGGTCGCGACGACATTGCGGATGTTGGCCGCGAAGCGCTGGTCGTTGATCGCGACCAGCGCGGCGGTGCTTTCCCGCACGGCGGCGACCACAAACGCATCGAGTTGCACGCTCTCGCCGGGGCGCGCGGGCTTGGTCGGCCCGGCGGTCGCCAGGCGGAACTCCTGCTCCGCTACCTCGCCGGCGCGCAGGGGAATCTGCCGCCGCTCCGGGGCGAGGCCGGTATAGAGCACCGTCACCGCCAGCGTTCCCGGTGCGAGGCCGTCGAAGCGAAACCGTCCGCCGTCGTCCGTGAACGTCTCGCGCCGCAGTCCCTCGATCGCCACACGGGCGTTGGCGAGCCGATCCCCGCTGGCCGCATGCATGACCACTCCGGTCAGGACGGCGGCCGATTCGGCGGCGGACGCGGTTCCGGCAAGGCCGAGACCGAGAAGGATGCAGGCTGCGAAGCGGACGACGCCGAGGATTCTGCTGGGCATGTGGGGAAGAATTGAGGGCAGGGAAAACGCGGGCTCACCCCGGGGTGAAAGGGACGGGAACCCGGGCGGAAAAACCCGGGGCGCCGTTTATTCTCTGTGCCGGTTCCGGCGGAATCTCACAGCCGGCAGCGAAAACCGGTGCCGCGGAATGGGCGCCGATTCCGGTCGGTCAGCGCCGATTCCGGCGTGAGATCGCGCCCGCGCCGGCAAACATAAGCCAATGTCGAAGCCGTTCGATCCCGCTGCCATCATCGCCGCCGTCCGTGCCGGCGACTCCTCGCTCTACCTGCGTTTGGTGGAAGCCTACGGGTTCATGGTGCGGTCGCACATCGGCAGCCAGGTCTATAACGGTTCCGACGTCGACGACCTCGCCCAGGAGACCTTTATCGCCGCCTTTCGCAGCCTGTCCGACTTCCGGCTGGGCGACGATTTCGGCGCCTGGTTGCGAGGGATCGCCCGCAACCGCGTCCGGATGTATTTCCGCAGCCGGCACCGGCGGCTCGCCGCCCTGGAGCGCTTCCGGGAGGAAGTCGCTGCGGCCGTCGAAAACGAGCGGGACCACGAGGGCGAAGCGGACCTGCGGACGCGCGACGCACTCCTCGGCTGCGTCGCCAAATTGCCGGGCAGGCTGCGCCGGGTCGTCCATGCCGGGCTCGAGGGCGCGCGCGTGGCGCACCTCGCCGATGAACTCGGCACCAGCGCCGGCGCGATCTACCAGCTGCATTACCGCGCCCATCAGCTGCTCCGCGCCTGTCTGAAACGGGCCCTGCAGGACCATGCTTGATTCCTCCTCCACCCCGGCAGGCGATCCCGATCTGCCCGAATTGCTGGCGGCCTGGTTCGGAGAGACCCCGGCTCCGGAACGGGCGGCCCATCTCCTGCGGCGGTTGCGGGAGGAGGCGGCATTCCGCGCGGCGTTCGTCGCCGAAATCCGCCTGCACGGTATGCTGCGGACCGCGCTCGCCGGCGAGCCCCGCTGGCTCGAGTTGCAGGCCGAACTCGGCCTGCTGGAGCCGACGGCACCGCCGACGCCGGATTTCACCCGCCGCGTCTCCGCCGCGCTCGCCCGGCACTCCGCCCTCCAACACCGCCGAATCCAGGTCGGTTGGATTCTGGGCCTCGCCGCGGCACTGACCCTCGCCATCGCCGTGCTGTGGCTCCGGCCCCGCCCGGCCACGTCACCGGTGGCGTTTGCGGTGGTGGTGCAGGCCGATGCGGCGATCGGCGGTCGGGCCGCGAACCGGCCGGTGGCGCTGCAGTCGGTGCTGCCGCGCGGCCCCTTTTCGCTGGCGAGCGGCCGGCTCAGCCTCGCGCTCTTCAACGGCGTGCGGCTTCACCTCGAAGGGCCGGTGGAACTCGACCTCGTTTCCGATGAGCGGATCGTCTGCCGCTCCGGTCGCCTGCGCGTGATGGTGCCCGAGGGCGCGGAGGGCTTCGTGGTCGAGACTCCGGGCGCCTCAGTGACCGACCTCGGCACGGAATTCGGCATCGAGGTCGGCGACGGCGCCACCGAGGTTGTGGTCTATCGCGGCCAAGCCGAAGTGGCGCTCCTGTCGCCCGGTGGACAACCCCAGCGCTCGCAGATCGTCGGCGAACAGGAAGCCTGGCGACTCGATCCCGCCCGCGGTCAGATGCGGAGCATCGCCCCGCGCGAGCAGCTGCCCGCGCCGAAAATGGCCCTCCCTGCCCTCGCGCTCCGCGCCGATTACGCAGCCACCGTGACCGCGGCGCGCCCCCGCCATTACTGGCGAGGCGGGGCACTGCAGGCCGGCTCCGTGGCGGACGTCGGGAGCCACGCCGCACCGCTGCACGCCGTCGGCGATGTCACCCCCGAACCCGACGGAAGCTTCTCCTTCCGGACGGACGGCGGTGCCAGCTATCTGATCGCCTCCGATTCCTGGTCCCCGCCCACGGAGGGTTTTGCGCTCGAGTTGTGGTTCGTCAGCGAAGCCTTCAAGACCAGCGTCCTGTCGGTCCTGCCGACCACCGCCGCTCCCCCTTCCGATCTCTGCCTCGTCGAACTCACCCACCGGCATCGCACCCAGCCCGTCCGCCCGGGCGAAGTGCGTTTCCTCTACCGCTGGCCGCCCGGAGGCACGGCGGGAATCAACGCCTTCAGCTCGGATACCTATTCGCCCCATCGCTGGCACCACCTCGTCGTGCAGCGGCGCCGGGATATGCTCGAAGTGTTTCTCGACGGCCGTCTCACCGGCACCACCACCCTCGCGCCCGATACGCCCACCACGGCGGTGCGTCCGATCTTCGGCCGCCGGCGCGAGCGGAGCATCGACTACGATCCGCGGCAGTTCGAAGGCCGGATCGCAGAGATCGCCCTGTATGACCGCCCGCTTACGCCCGCGGAAATCTCGGCTCACGCCGGCGCCCGCCTGCGCCCGTGATCCGGAATACGAGTCACGCCACGCCCCGCCCATCCACCCCGCCTCCATGCCCCATCCCAAGTTCGCCGGCATCTCGCCGCTCGCCCTCCTCGTCGCGCTGCTCCCACTTGCCCCCTTCGCCCGCGCCGACCCGCGCTTTACCGTCACCGTCACGCCCAACCATCACGTCGTCGTTGCCGAAGCGGGCACGGTGCGCGGGCGCTTCGAATTCGCCCACGATGCTTCGTCCGCGGCGCGGAGAAACGAAACCTACAAGCCTTTCCTCCACCTCTTCGATGAAACGGGCCGGGCCCCCATCACGAAAGGCCCGGGCGGAGAATACACGCACCACCGCGGTATCTTCATCGGCTGGATGAAGATTCTGCATGATGGGAAAACGTATGACCGCTGGACGATGCAGGGGGGCGAACAGATCGTGCTCGCGGACCCGGAGTGGACCAGCGGCCCTGCCTCGGCCTCGATCGCCGCCACCATCGCGTGGAACGACGGCGCCGGGCGGCCCCTGCTCCGCGAGCGACGCGAATTGGTTTTCCATCGTGCGCCCGCACCGGCCCACGTCGTCGTCGACGTCACCTCGCACCTCGAATCCGCACAGGGCGAGTTGCGGCTCGACGGCGACCCCGAGCACGGCGGCGTTCATTTCCGCGCGGCGTCGGAGGTCGATCGGAAGAATGTCCTCTACACCTTCCCGGGCGCCGGCGCCGTCGCCCGGCGGCTCCGCGATCCCGCGTGGATCGCGATGACGTTTCCGCTCGGGGAGCGGACCTTTTCCGTGGTGCAGATCAATCATCCCGCCAACCCGAAGGACTCGCGTGTCTCCGCCTATCGCGACTACGCGCGCATGGGCTACTTCCCAACCACCGTGCTGCGTCCGGGCGAGCGCGTCACCGTGAGCTATCGCTTTGTGGCCTGCGCCGGACCCGTGCCGGCCGCGGACATGATCCAGGACCTCGCCAACCGTTTCACCGGCCACGCCGACGCTCCTCCCGCGGAGCTCACCGTCCGCGCCGCCGAAGTGCCACCGCCTCCCTCGCCTCGAAAGAAATGAGCGTTCATCCCGCCCCGACTTATCCGACCCCGACGCCCCGCTCCGCCATGCCCTCCCCTCGCCTCCCGCGCCGAAAATTTCTCCAGACCGGTCTCGGCGGCATCCTCGCCGCCGCCGCCGCTCCCCGGATCGTGCCGTCCACCCTGCTCGGCGCGCACCCGCCCTCGGGCCGCCTCACACTCGGCTGCATCGGCGTGGGTGCCCACGGCCTCGGGGTAAATCTGCAGTCGTTCCTCCATGAACCCGAGTCCTGCCGCGTCGTCGCGGTGTGCGATGTGTTCGCCTCGCGGCGGCGCAAGGCCCGCGAGCTGGTCGACCGGACCTACGGCACGAACGGCTGCGCGGAGTATGGCGATTTTCGCGCCGTGCTCGCGCGTCCGGATATCGATGCCGTCGTCATCTCCACGCCCGATCACTGGCATGTCCCGATGTCCAAGCTGGCGATCGCCGCGGGCAAAAAGGTCTTCTGCGAAAAACCGACGCTCACCATCGCCGAGGGCCGCGAACTGGCCGATCTCGTCGCGAGTCGGAACGCGTTCTTCGCCACCGGCCTCGAAGACCGCGCCGTGATCCAGTATCACAAGCTCGCCGAGGTCGTGCGCAACGGCGGTATCGGCGAGCTGCGCCGCATCCAGGTCCAGCTGCCCACCAAGCCCGTCTACGCGCGCGAGGAACCGGCGCCGGTGCCGGCCGATCTCCACTACGACCTGTGGCTCGGACCCGCTCCGTTTCGCCCCTACTCCCCCAAGCTCACGGACGCACAGGTGTGGCGTCAGATCCGGGATTTTTCCGGCGGCTCGCTGACGGACTGGGGCGCACATCTGGTGGATACGGCACAGGTCGCCAACTTCGCCGAGCTGTCCGGGCCCGTCTCCATCGAGGGACGGGGCCAAATTCCCGCCAATTCGCTGAACTCGGTCCCGCACACCTACCAGTTGACGTATGTCTACGCCAACGGCGTCACGCTGGACGTGACGTCCGGCGGCACCGGCATCCGCTGCGAAGGCACGACCGGATGGGTCGGCAACCGCAGCTTCGCCGGCAAACTCGAGGCGAGCGACATGGAGGTCTTCCGACGGACCTACGACCCCGCGACCAACCGGATCTGGCCGCGACGGCCCCGCGAGCACCGGGACTTCCTCGAATCGGTGCAGAACGGCCGCCCGCCGATGTATACCGCCGAGGCGCTGCATCGCCTGAGCTCCACGTTGCACCTCGGAGCGATCGCCATGGAACTGGGCCGGCGCCTGAAGTGGGATCCGCAAAACGAGGACTTCGTCGGCGATCCCGGCGCGAGCGCACTCCGCTCGCGCGTGAGCCGGACGGACTGGGAACGCGCCTCCGCATAAGGCACGACGGCGCCGCCTCCAGGCCCGTTTCGCGGCCGGCCCCGCGCCGCCAGGTCGCAGCGTCTCCCCCACCGCCCGCCTCACCCGATCGGGGGAGGCGCGGCCCGCGCCCTTGCTCGCGCGGCGGGAAACGTATCTCACAAGGCATGCCGCGGCCCACCCGGATTTGGTTGCGCCTGTTGTTCCTGCTCCTCGCCGGCGCCTCCGCGCTGCCCGCAGGCGAGGCCGGCGCCGTCCTCACCTCCGCCGCCGCGGTGCGCTCGCTCTCCGCCGACGAGGCCGCCACCGGACGTGGCGTCCGGATTCGCGGCCAGCTCATGTTCCTGGCCGCCTCCGGCAATGCGATGGTGCTGCTCGATCGCGGCGAGGGCATCTATGTCGCGCTGCCCCGCGCCGCCGAACGCGGCTTCCGGCTCGGTGACGAAATCGAGGTGACCGGCGTGAGCGATGACGGCGACTTCGCCCCGATCCTCCGCGGCCACCAGGCCACCCGGGTCGGCTCCGGCGCCCTGCCCCCGCCCCGCCCATCGTCCGTCGCCGAGATCAACGCCGGCGGCCTCGACGCTGCCTGGGTCGAGCTTCGCGGCATCGTGCGGGCCTGCGTCCCCATGCCGCCGCCGCGCCTCTCCGGCGGCACCACGGCCCCGGCCCGCGAGAGCTGGCGGCTCACGTTTGCCCAAGGCGACGACCACATGACGGTGCAGGTCAGCGGGAGCATAAACTCCGCCGAATTGGTCGACGCCGAGGTGCGCCTGAGCGCGATCGTGTTCAACGTCCACAACGCCCACCGCCAGTTCGTGCGCGCCTACGTGCAGGTGCCGGATGCCGCCTTCATCGCGACCGTCGTGGCCGCCCCCGCCGATCCGTTTGCCCAGCCCGTGCAGCGGCTCGCCGATGTCCTCCGCTTCTCGCGCGACGGTTTTTCCGGCCACCGCGTGCACGTCCGCGGCATCGTCACCGGCCACCGCGACGGCCAGACCCTCTGGATCCGCGAGGGCGAGAACGGCATGCGGATCACCTCGGCCCAGACGGGCGAGCTGCGGCCCGGCGACGAAGTGGATGTGGCCGGCTTTCCCGATCACGGCAGCTACACGCCGAGCCTCAGCGATGCCGTTTTCCGCCGGCTCGGCGGGGGCCCGGCCCCGGCCCCGCGCCTGCTCACCGGACCCGCCGAGATCGCGCGGCACGACGCCAACCTCGTCGCGATCGACGCCACGCTGCGCGCGGTGCGGACCACGGACACCACCCTCACCCTCGTGCTCGACTGGCAGCAACGCGAGGTGCACGCCCGCCCGCTCTGGGCCGGCGACATCCCGGACGCCGCCCGCTGGCAGCCCGGCAGCCGGCTGCGCGTGGCCGGCCTCTGCGTGGCGGGCCAAGCCGACGTCGTCCGCCCCACGGGACTCTGGCGCGCCGAGGATCTCCAACTCTGGCTGCGCAGCCCGGCGGACGTCACGATCCTGCAGCCCGCCCCGTGGTTCACCGCCAGCCGGGCGCTCACGATCTTCATCACCCTCGCCCTCGCCGCCGTCACCGCCCTCGTGCTCGTCGCCCTCATGGCCCGCCGCAAACTCGCGCAGCGCGAGGAAGCACGGAAACTCGCCGAGGTGGAGTTCTCCGCGATGCTCGCCGAGCGCAACCGCCTCGCCCGCGACATCCACGACACGCTCGCGCAGGACCTCAATGCCGTGTCGATGCAGCTCGAACTCGCAAAAAACGCCGCCCGGTCCGGCCTCGGCGACCCCGCGGCCGTCCATGTCGGCACCGCCCACCAGATCGTGCGCAAGTGCCTCGCCGAGGCCCGCGAATCGATCTGGAACATGCGCTCGCACATCCTCGAGCAGCACCTGCTGCCCGAAGCACTCCGCCGCGTCGCGGAGCAGCTCGCCGCCGGCGCCACCTGCACCGTCCGCACCGAGGTGCACGGCGAAGTCCGCCGCCTCGCTCCCGCGCTGGAAAACAACCTCCTCCGCATCGGCCAGGAAGCCGTGTCCAACGCCCTGCGCCACGCGCGCGCCCGCACCGTCGACCTCGCCCTGCACTTCGAACCGACGCGCGTGCGTCTGGTCGTAAGCGACGACGGCGTCGGCTTCGACCCGGCCGCCGTGCCCGCAACGGGCAGCCACTTCGGCCTCCGCGGCATGCGCGAACGCGTCACCCAGATGCAGGGCTCGCTCACGTTCACCTCCGGCAGCGGCAGCGGGACCCGGCTCGAGGTCACGATCGAAGCTCCGCGTTGATTGCCACCCACTGCCCCGCCAGCGTCGCGCACCGCATGAAGAATCCCGCCGGCCATGCCATCACCGTCGCGATCGTGGACGATCACCCCACGTTCCGCATGGGCCTCGCCGCGCTCATCGACAGCCAGCCGGGCATGACCGTCGTCGCGCAGTTCTCCTCGGGCGAGGAAGCACTCGCCGGCTGCACGCCCGGCCTCGCCTCCGTCATCCTGATGGACCTCCGGTTGCCCGGGATCGGCGGCGTGGAAACGACCCTCGGGCTGCTCGCCCGCGACCCGCAGGCGCGCGTCATCGTGCTCACGACCTACGACACCGACGAGGACATCTTCCGCGCGATGCAGTCCGGCGCGCGCTCGTATTTGTTGAAGGACATGTCGACCGACGAAATCTCCGGCACCATCCGCGCCGTGCACGCGGGCGGCACCGAGGTCCCGCCGCGGATCGCAAGCCGGCTCGCCGAGCGCGTCCAACGCCCCTCCCTCTCCCCCCGCGAACACGAGGTGCTCGGCCTCCTCGCCCGCGGCCGCAGCAACAAGGAAATCGGCGCGCAGCTCGCCATTTCCGAGGAGACCGTGAAGTCGCACCTCAAGACGCTCTTCGCCAAACTCAAGGTCCGCGACCGCACCGAGGCCGCGATCTCCGCCATCCGCCAGGGCATCCTCCATCTCGGCTGAGGCTCCCCGATGCCGCTTCGCCGCGCCCTTCGTCTCTTCTCCGGTTTTCTGCTGGCGACAATCGCCGCGCCGCTCCGGGCCGCCAGCTTCCACGTCGACCCCGCCCACGGCGACGATGCCGCCGACGGCCGCTCCGCCGCCACCGCATGGCGCTCCCTCGCCCGCGCGCAACACGCCCCGCTGCAAGCCGGCGACCGGCTTCTCCTCGCCGCCGGTGCCACCCACACCGGCGCGCTGCAGTTCGAGGGTCTGGCCGGCCGGCCCGAAGCGCCGATTGTCATCGGCAGCTATGCGCGGCCCGGCGCTGCGGCGCCGGCCTCCGCGACCATCGACGGCCGCGGCAACCGCGCCGCCCTCGCCCTGCGCAACAGCGCCCACGTGCGCATCGAGCACCTCACGCTCACCGCCGATGGCGGCGCCCCGGCCGGCGATCTGCGCTGCGGCGTGCTCGTCGAAGTCGACCGCGCGGGTGAGTTCCGCGGCCTCACCCTCGCGCACCTGCAGGTGCGGTCCGTGTCGTTTCACGATCCGGGTTTCGTGCGCCCGGCCGCCGATGTCCGCACCGCCAACGGCACGCTGAGCTACGGCTGGGGCATCCGCTTTATCGTGCGCGAACGCAGCCGAGGCAGCCTGCGCGACCTCGCCGTGCGCGACTGCACGATCGAGCGCGTCGACCACACCGGGCTCAAGTTCACCGCCCCCGTCGGCGGGATCCGCGATGTCATCGTCGAAGACGTGCGCGTGACGCACTCCGGCGGCCCCGGCATCCAGCTGTCGGGCGTCACCGGCGGCCGTTTCGCCCGCCTCACCGTCGATCACCCGGGGAGCACGGGCGACACCCGCAACTGGGGCCGCGGCAGCGGGCTCTGGACGTGGTCCAGCAGCGACATCGTCATCGAGCGCAGCCGCTTCACCCACGCCAATGGCCCCGGCGACTCCGCCGGCGTCCACATCGACTACCACTGCCGCAACGTCGTCGTGCAATACAACCTCAGCGCGCACAACGCCGGCGGCTTCTGCGAGATCCTCGGCGACAACCGCAACTGCGCCTATCGCTACAACGTGAGCGTCAACGACGGCCACCGCGTGAAGGGCCGCCACGGCGCCTTCCAGGAGGGAAAGACTTTCTGGCTCAGCGGCTACGTGGGCAACCGCCGCAAACCCACCGGACCTTTCGATTCCTATTTCTACAACAACACGATCTTCGTCGACGCCACCATCGTCCCGCAGTTCGCCGTCGCGCCCACCGCCGAGGGCGTGCTCGTCGCCAACAACATTTTCCACCTCGTCGCGCCGGCGCGCCGTGTGCGCAGCGACCAATCGGACGCGGAGCGCGGCGACACCCGGACCGTGCCCCGCGCCGTCATGGCCAACAATCTCTTCCTCCACGCGGACGCCTGGCCCGCCGGCCTCGGGTTCGCGGATTCCGCGCCACTCTTCGGCGACCCCGGTTTCGCCCGCCCCGGCGGCGATCGCCCCGAGGATTACATCCCCGGCAACACCGCCCTCGTCCGCGATCGCGGCCGACCGCTCACCCCACTCCCGGGCGACCCCATCGGCCTCACGCTCGGACTCGCCGTGACCGCAGATATCCTCGGCCGCCCCATCCAAGGTCCGCCCGATCTCGGCGCGATCGAGGTGCCCTGACATCCCCGCGCCGGCGCCCGCCGTCCGGCGGCTTGCGTCCGCGACCGCCGTCGGTTGAAGCATTCGCCGCCCCACCCACCGCCGCCCACCGGCGCCCCGATCTCCTCTTCCGCCCCTCCCGCCCCATGTCTGCTCTCCGCCGTCTTGTTCACGTTGCGTTGTTCCTGCTCGCGCTCGGCGGCCTCGCAGCCCGCGCCGCCGACGCCTCCACCGGCACGGTGACCGGCCGCGTGCTCAACCCCGCGACGGGCGACTACGTCGGCAGCGCCGAGGTCCGCATCGCGGGCACGAACCTCATGACCTCGACGGAGGCGGACGGCTTCTACCGCCTCGCCGGCGTGCCCGCCGGCCCCCAGCGCCTCACCGTCACCTACACCGGCGCGCGCAAGGTCGAACTGCCCATCGACGTCTCTGCCGGCGGGACGACCACCCGCGACGTCGAACTCATCTCCGCCTCCGCCGGCACCCCGACCGCAGCGGTGAAACTCGATGCCTTCGTCATCCGCTCCGAACGCGAGGGCAACGCCAAGGCCATCATGGAACAGCGTCGCTCGATGAACCTCACCAACAGCGTGTCCTCCGATTTCTTCGGCGACGTCGCCGAGGGCAGCGTCGGTGAATTTCTCAAGAACGTCCCCGGCGTGGACGTCGACTACGTCGGCCCCGACGCCCGCGGCCCCCGCCTGCGCGGCCTCGATCCGCAGTATGTCGGCGTGAGCGTCGACGGCATGAAGCTCGCCAGCGCCGACGGCTCCCAGGGCACCGGGGGCGGCGCGCGGTCATTCAGCTTCGACCAGGTCTCGGTCAACAGCGTCGACCGCATCGAGATCAATTACACCTCGAGCGCCGACATGGATGCCGACGCGCCCGCCGGCACGATCAACCTCAAGACCAAGCGCGCCTTCGAGCGCAAGGGCCGCCGCCTCTCGTGGCAGGCGCACCTCATGGCCAACGGCGACAACTTCACCTGGCGGCGCGAATACGGCCCGAGCGATTTCAAGACCCACAAGTTCCGCCCCGGCGCGATCCTCGAATACTCCGACGTCTTCCTCGGCCAGCGCCTCGGCCTCGTCCTCAACATCAGCGAGTCGAGCCAGTATGTCGTGCAGAGCCGCGTCGACCACACCTACAACGCCGTGCCCACCGCCGCCGATCCGCGGCCGCGCGTCATCAGCGGCGTCACGTTCGTCAGCAACCCGCGGCTCACCGAGCGTTTCACGCCCTCCCTCACGCTCGACTACAAAGCCACGCCGTCGCTCGTCCTCTCGCTCAGCGCGATGTATAACTACTTCGACGCCTTCATCGACAACCGGCAGGCCACCTTCACCTTCCCCGGCGGCCGCGCGGCGATCGGCGGCGACGGGCTCAACAACTTCAGCGTCGGCAACGGCGGCGCGACCCTCGCGCTCTCCACCAATCACGAGCACAAGTATGCGCAGACGCGCACCGTGTCGCCGAAGTTCGAATACCGCCGCGGCGCCTGGCAGGTCGACGGCGGCCTCCACTACACCGTGTCGACCAATCAGTATGTCGCCCTGCCCCGCGTCGGCCCGCAGACCGTCCCGACCGCCGCCCTCACGGGCCTCAGCGTCCAGCTCACGCGCTCGGGCCTGCGCGAGGTCGACTGGAAACTCACGCAGACCGGCGGCCGCGACTTCGCCGACCTCGCCAACTACACCAATCCCCGCATCGGCGACGACATGCGCTTCTCCGAGCAGGAGATCTGGCAGGGCCAGCTGAACGCCAGATATACCACCGCGTGGCGGCTGCCCACGTGGTTCAAGTTCGGCGCCAAAGCCACCGAGGACTACCACCGCTTCCGCAATCCCAACCCGTATCTCACGTGGCGCTACGACGGCCCGGGCGGCGGCGCCACCGGCAGCTTCGCGTCCCTCGCGTTTCCCGAAAATCGCTGGGGCCTCGCCAACGGTGCCGCCGTCACATCGATCACCGGCCGCCCGCCGACGTTCCCCAACCGCACCGAACTCGGCCGGCTCTTCCGCGAACGGCCCGACTACTTCACCAACCTCGCCACGCCGGCCAATTTCTTCTCCGCCTTCATCGACAGCCCGAGCTACATCAAGGAGACGCAACTCGCCGGCTACGGCCTCGCCAACACCAAGCTCGGCCGCCTGCAGCTCCAGGCCGGCCTGCGCTGGGAAGACACGCAGTTCGCCAGCCGCGAATTCGACGCCCGCACCACCGCCGAGCTGCGCGCGGCCGGCTACGCCGTCACTGCCGCCAACGGCCGTGCCACCACCGTCCCCGGGCTCACCTACCAGTTCATGAGCCAGCCGAAGCGCACCGAAAAATCCGGCTACGACCACCTCTTCCCCTCCGCCAGCGCGAAGTATTCCCTGGCGGAGAATCTGCAGGCGCACATCGGCTACAGCTCGACCATCTCGCGCCCCGCGCTCGGCAATCTCGGCGGCGTCTGGGTGTTCAATGAGACCGAGCAGACCGTCACCGTGCCGAATCCCGCCCTGCTCCCCGAGCGCTCGAAAAATCTCTCCGGCCGCGTCGCCTACTATTTCGAGCCGGTCGGCAGCGCCGCCGTCACCGTGTTCCAAAACCAGATCTCCAACAGCGTCGTCACCGGCGAGTTTCCCGCCTCCCAGTTCGGCTACGAGGACGACCCCACCTATGGAACCTACCGTTTCATCTCCGTCGGCAATCGCCCCGGCACCACGCGCGTCCGCGGCGTCACCCTCGAATACAGCCAGGCCCTCTCCTTCCTCCCCGGCGCGCTCAAGGGCCTCAACGTCTCCGGCAGCTACACGCGCACCTACGCCAGCGCCCGCAAGGCCGCGATGGTGCCCCGCATGATCGGCGGCACCGTGAGCTACCAGTATCGCCGCGTCGCGTTCAGCGTCAGCGGCAAGTGGACCGACGCCACCCCGATGTCCTCCACCGGCGTCATCACCTACCGCAAGGGCCGCACCATGATCGACCTCAACGCCAGCTACCGCCTCGGCCAACGCCTGAGCGTGTTCACGCAGGTGCGAAATCTCTTCGATATCCCCGACTACCGCTACCAGGTCGACCCGAGCTACCTCACGCAGCACATCGCGGTCGGCACCTTCCTCACGTTCGGCATCAAGGGTGTGTTCTGAGCCGCAGGTGCCGCGCCGCGCTCGCCAACTGATCGGCCCCGGAAGCTGCGCTGCATAACGCTGCCGGCCGCGCCCGATGGTTGCGGAGAGCCGCGCCACCGCGCCTCATCCTTGCGCGCGCCGCAACCGCCGGCGACGCCACACGTCATCTCCCGTTCAGCGCCCCGCTGCATGCCCTCCACCTTCCCCCCGCTTCCGTCCGCTGTTCCCTCACGCCACTCGACCGCCGCCATCCCCCGGCGCACCGCCCTGCTCTCCCTGATGGTCGGCGGGGTCGCCGCCCTCGGCCGGCGCGCGTCCGCCGCCGAAGAGACTCCCGCCGTGCCCACGGATCGCCCGGTAAACTACGAGGCCTTCGGCGCGATCGGCGACGGCCGGACCGACGACCTGCCCGCGATCGTCAAAGCCCACACGTTCGCCAACACCCACGGCCTCGCCGTCATCTCCAAACCCGGCGCCACCTACCATCTCGGCCGCCGCGCCCTCACCGCCGTCATCGCGACCGACACCGATTGGAGCACCTCGCGCTTCACGATCGACGACACCGACGTCGAAAACCACCGCGTTTCCCTCTTCGCCGTCCGCTCGCTGCTCGCCCCCGTGAAACTGCCGATCACGCGCCTCAGCCGCGACCAGCGGAAACTCGACGTCACTCCGCCGCGCGATTGCTGGGTCCACGTCGAGAGCAGCGCCCGCCGCGTCTACATCCGCCGCGGCCTCAACCAGAACAACGGCACGCCGCAGCGCGACTGCTTCATCCTCCGCCGCGACGGCTCGATCGCGGGCGACATCGACTGGAATTACGAGACGATCACCCGCAGCGAAGCCCGCCCGATCGACGAGCGCCCGCTGCTGCTCAAGGGCGGTGTCTTCACGACGACCGCCAACCGGATGAAGCAGGCCAAGGGCTACAACTACTGGTCGCGCAACATCGCGATCAACCGCTCCAACACCACCGTGCAGGGCCTCACGCACCACATCGTCGGCGAAGGCCCCGAGGGCCACCCCTACAGTGGCTTCCTCGCCGTCAGCCGCTGCGCCAACGTCACCCTGAGCGACTGCTTCGTCACCGGCCACAAGACCTACTCCACCATCGGCTCCGCCGCGAAGCCCGTCAGCATGGGCACCTACGACCTCACGGCCGACGAGGTCGTCAACTTCACCCTGCGCGGCGTCCGCATGGACAACATCTGCGACCCCACCCGCTGGGGCGTCATCGGCACCAATTTCTGCAAGAACATCCTGCTCGAGGACTGCACGCTCTCGCGCATGGACACCCACCAGGGCGTCTCCGGCACCTACACGATCCGCCGCACCACACTCGGCCACGCCGGGCTCAACGCCATCGGCCGCGGCACCCTGCTCGTCGAAGACTCCACCCTCAACGGCCGCTCCTTCATCACGCTCCGCAGCGACTACGGCAGCACATGGGAGGGCGACATCGTGATCCGCCGCAGCCGCTGGATCCCGGCGTGCGGCGCCGCCGTCGTGCCGACGCTTCTCAACGCCTCCAACGACGGCGAGCACGACTTCGGCTACCCGTGCTTCATGCCCCGCGAGATCACGATCGACGGCCTCGCGATCGAGGACCGCAACCCGCCGAAGGACTACCAGGGCCCGTTTCTCTTCTCCGACGCCGACGGCCCCAAGCCCGCGACCGAACCCCGCGCGTTTCCCTACCGGCTGACCGAACGCGTCACGCTGCGCAACGTCACCACCGCGAGCGGCAAGAAACTCCGCGTCTCGCCCGACCGGGAGTTCGGCCAACGCGTGCAGGTGACGGCCGCGAGCTGAGCGGGCGGCGCGGCAACTGCGGTCGCCAACCGGTCAGAACATTCCCTTCACCCCGATCGTCCAGAGCGAGCCGAAGTCGGCCGCGCTCTGCCGGAGCCGCGCCACCGCCGGCGTGTTCGGCCCCGCGATTTCCAGTTCGTCCGAGACGTGCCTGAGATTGCGCAGGTTGGCGAACAACGTGATGCGGCGCCACGGCCGCACTTCGAGGATGACATCCGTCACGAGTCGGCGGGCACCCCAGTTGAAGGTCTCGGGCTCGATGCTGTTGCCCGTCGCCACCGCGCCCCGCCGCGCCCGGCCGCGGTAGTTCCAGTTCAGATGCACGCTCGCGCGCTCGCGCGTCACGCTCAGTCCCCAATTCGCGGTTTTCGGCACGTAGCCGGCGAAGTTCGCCGTCGCGTCGCCGGTCGCGCGCTGCACGGTGAGGTTGCCGAACACCTGCACACCCCGCGCCCACGGCGGGAGAAACGGGAGCGCCTGCTTGTAGTTCACCGTCGTGCCTTCCATGCGCACCGCGCCCGGCACGTTGTGCTGCGTCGCGATGTCGTAGGCACCGTAGTCGTCCATCTCGAGTCCGTGCACCGCGAGGAACTCGGGCGTCGCCCGCAGCACCGTGGCGCCGAAGAAATCCTCGAAGTCGCGGCGGAAGCCGCCGACCGAGAACTGCCCGAGGCCGGCGAAGTAATACTCGAGGCGCACGTTGAGCGTGCGCGCGCTCCAGGCCTTGATGCCGGCGTTGTTCACCACGATGCGGTTGGTGTTCGACGGCGGCCGCTCGAGGTCGGGCAGCGTGATGCCGCCGGAATACTGGTTGAAATCGGGCCGACCGACCGAGGTGTAGGCCGCCGCCCGCAGAATCAGATTTTCCCGCACGCTGTAGCTCGCGTTCAGACTCGGGAAGAGGCGCAGATACTCCTTCCGCACCTGCGTTCCGCGCTCGATGAACGTGAGCTGCGACACCCGGAGCGCATCGGTCTCGATCACCTGCGGCCGACCGTCGGCGCCGGGGATCGGCCGCCCCTGCGCGTCGCGCCGGATGTTCCGGCCGGGATCCGTCAGGGGCCCGCTCGCCTCGATGTTCGTCTGCTCCGCGCGCACCCCGCCCACGAGCTTGAGCCGGTTCGCGAAGAGCGCGAGATCGCCGCGGGCATAGGCGGACGAGATCAGCTCCTCGGCCGCATCGGACTGGCTCACCACCGAGCGGTAGAGCGTGTTCGCGTTCGGCGCCACGAACTGCCCGGGGTTCGCGAGATAGTGCGCGAACAGCGCGCCGCTGGAGAGGCCGCGGATCCGCGGAAAGCCGTTCACCGCGATCCGCTCCGCGTGGGTCGGATTCGCAAAGGGCAGCGCGGCATCGTCGCTGCCGACCGGCGTGGTGCTCGCGACGCGATCGGGTCCCACATAGGTGAAACTGGGCGACACGCCCGCGCCGTCGCGGTTCGCGCGCTTGAAGTCCACCCCCGTCTTGAGCGCAAACGGCAGCGGTCCGGAGAAATCGCGCCGCACGTTGGCATACGCGCTGTGCCGGATGTCGTCCGTCGCCTGCCGCGCTCCGGTCGCGGCGGTCACGACGTAGTTCGAAAGCGCGAAGGGATCGACCGGCGCCCCGGTCGTGCCGTCGGTGACCGTGACGCCACCTGGACGCCAGTAGCCGACGTCGGTCAGCGTGACGGTAACGTTGGTGCGCCGTGCCGTCGTGCCGCCGAAATGTCCCTCGGTAAGCGTGCGCGAGCGATTGGCGGCGCGCGCCATCGCCGCGCCCGCCTCGGCCTTCCAGACCGGTCCGTCGTGCCGCCACACCAGCGACGGCAGGTAGCTCCAGTTGTGCCGGAAGCTGCTCGTCGTGCCGAGCTGCAGCGTGCCCGCACCCGCCGCGCCGCGGGTCGAGGTGAGCGAGAACTGGCCGGGCAGCACGCGGCCCGTGTCGACCGTGAGCGTCGCGTGGTCGAGCACGACATCGAAGGTCGAATACTGGAATCCCAACGCGATGCGGTCGCGGGCCGACAGCTTGTAGTCCACGGTGATCGCGGCCGAGTTGCGCGCCGCTTTCCGGCCGGTCGCCTGGGTCACAAAGCTCGAGAGATACGGCTGGCCCGGAACCGTGTGGGGAAACGTGCCGCCGTTGGTCGCCGCGTTGGCGCCGCGCCAGACGTTCTGGATCACCGGCGTGTCCGTCATCCGCACCGAGCTGCCCGCCGACACGACGAAGCCGAAGCGCTTGTTCACCGGCATGACCCACGAGAGGTCGAAGCCCGGGTGCACCTTGCGGAAATTGGACTCCTGTCCGAAATCACGCCCGTTGTTCAGCAGCGAGACATAGGTGCTCAGGCTGAGCGAGGGACGCGTGCGCTCGAACGCGCTCCGCGGGACAAGGTTCACCGACCCCGCCAGCGCCGCCCCCTCCGACTCCGGCGTCGGCGAGAAAGCCACCTCGATCCGCGAGAGATTGCTGGTCGTAAACATGTCCATCGAGTTTGCCCGCCCCGTCCCACCCGTGCCGCCGCTGCCGATCGGGCTCGCGACACTGAACCCGCCGATCGAGATCGGGACGTTCGCCGACGGCACGCCGTCGATCGAGATCTCCCGCGCGCTGTTCACGCTCACGCCCGGCAGGAATTTGATGAACTCGGCCACGTTCCCATCCGGCACGTCGCCAAACTCGTCGGTCGACACCACGCTCTTCATGTTGGGCGCGAAGCGCTGCTCGTTGATCGCGATGGCCGTGCCGCTCATCTCCCGGGCATCGCCCACCACGAACTTCTCCATCCGCACCGCCGCCGCGTCCGTCGGCGCGTCGCCCGCGCGCCGCACCGGGAGAAGTGCGACATCGTGCTGCACCGTGGCTCCCGGCGCCAGGGGGACCGGCTGCACGGCGACCGCCGCGCCCGTGTAGAAGACCCGCACGCGCGGCGTGCCGGGCGGCACGTTGGTCAGCCGGTAGCGGCCGTCCGAATCGGTGAACGTCTCGAGCAAGGAGCCGTCGACCGTCACGCGCGCGAGCTCGAGCGTCGCCCCGGTCGCTTCGTTGGTCACGCGGCCCTCGATCATGCCGGGCGCGGCACCGTTCGCCGCGGCCGGCAACCACATCAGCCCGACCAGCAGCAGCGCGGAAAGGACCGTCCGGAACCGCGGACACGAAGCCCCCGGCAATGACCACGCCGCGGCAAGAGCCGTCGGCCCGACAGACAGGCAGGATGCACTCATGGGGATGGGGAGCGCGCAGCGGAACAGGACTACGGCGATGGGGTATCGGCCCGGCGCGCGGCGGGCCGGCTTGTTTCGTGCGCCAGGAATCGCGGCGCGTCGAGCGTGTTCCCGAAGTTCGTGCCGCTCGCGCGTTGACTCCGGCGTGCGCGCGCCGGAACGCTCACCGCCGATGCGCACCCCTCGCCTCCTGATCGCGGCCTGCCTCGCAGCGCTGCTCGTCTCCTCGCTTGCAGCCGCCGCCGTCCGCCCGCCCAACGTCGTCGTCGTGCTCGCCGACGACTTCGGCGTCGGCGACATCCAGGCCCTCTCCCCCGGCAGCCCGATCCGCACGCCCGCCCTCGACCGCCTGTTGCGTCAGGGCATGAATTTCACCGACGCCCACAGCCCGTCCGCCGTGTGCACGCCCACGCGCTACGGCCTCCTCACCGGCCGCTACGCCTGGCGCACGCGGCTGCAGGAATGGGTGCTCGCCGCCTACGAGCCGCCGCTCATCGCCGCCGACCGGCTCACCCTGCCCGGCTATCTCCGCGAACACGGTTACCGCACGCTCTGCATCGGGAAATGGCATCTCGGCTGGGAATGGCCCGGCCCCCAACCGAGCCGCATGACCGAGGTGCAGAACGCCCAGAAAGATCTCACGTGGGATTTCACCCAGCCGATCCGCTCCGGCCCCACGACCCGCGGTTTCGACGAATACTTCGGCACCGATGTCCCCAACTACCCGCCGTTCACCTTCATCGAAAACGACCGTGTCGTCGTGCTCCCGACGGATCGCTATCGCTTCACCCCCACCCCCGCGCCGATCGCCGGCCGCCTTTTCGACGGCACGCCGAGCGCACCGGATTGGAAATTCGAGGAAATCCTGCCCGAGCTCACGCGCCGCGCCACCGGCCGCATCCACGCCCTCGCGCGCGCGTCGCAGCCGTTCTTCCTCTATTTCCCGCTCACCTCGCCGCACGAGCCGGTCACACCGTCCAAGGCTTTCGCTGGGCGGAGCGGCATCGCCCCCATCGCGGACTTCCTGATGGAAACCGACTGGGCCGTCGGCGAGATCATGCGCGCACTCGACGAAGCCGGCGTCGCCGACAACACGATCCTCATCTTCACCGCCGACAACGGCCACGCCCGCTACACAGGTTGGGAGCCGCTCGTCGCGGCCGGCCACCACCCCAGCGGCCCCTACCGCGGGTGGAAGGGCGAGATCTGGGAGGGCGGCCACCGCGTGCCGCTCCTCGTCCGCTGGCCCGGCAAGGTCGCAGCCGCCAGCACCAGCGATCAGCTCGTGAGCCTCACCGACCTCTTCGCCACCGTCGTGTCGGCCCTCGGTCGCCCGCTGCCTGCCACCGGTCTCGAGGACAGCATCAGCTTCCTGCCCGCGCTCCTGCGCAGCGACGCTTCGGCCCCGCGCCGCACCACCGCCGTCCAACACTCCGTCGGCGGCGAATTCGCCTACCGCGACGGCCCGTGGAAACTCGTGCTCCGCAACCGCGGCCCGCACGCCCAGAACCGCGGCCAGCCCCGCACGGCGGAACTCTACCGGCTCGACACCGACATCGCCGAGAAAACCAACCTCGCCGACCGACACCCCGAGATCGTCGCCCGCCTGCGCGCCGATCTCGCCGCCCTCATCGCCCGCGGCGCGACGCGCGACGTCCGCTCCGCCAACGATGCCGAGGTCGTGCCCGACGTCACCCAAGCCGCCCGCTGGGCCCCCGCGCGCTAGCAGCGTCCGTCACCGCCGGCCCCCGCCCGCCATCCGGGAGGCTCCGTCCGTCCCGAAAAACGCGGCAAACGTTCTAGCCCTGCGCGGCCTGGCCGCTTACGCTCACGCCGGTTTCGCACCGTCCGTGCGCCCTGCCGGACGGTCTCGTCCCTTCCTCCTCCGGTGCACGCCAACTTACTGCTCCCGCCCTCCGATCAACGCTGCGCGCCGCGTTTTCGTCTCCGGTTCATCGCCGCTCTCATGCTCGCGGCAACCGCGCCGACACTCCGAGCCGCCGAGGACCGCCTCATCACGTGGGGCCGCCCCGGACCCGAGGTGCCTGCGTCGCCCAACTACCGCGTCGTCCTCCGCCAGGGCACCCGGACCGCCCAGCCGTTCGTTCACCTCTCGCGCAACGCCGGCGTCGACAAGGCGATCGACCGCGAGGGTCGCTACATCAAACTCTCGTTTCTCGCGCTCCATTCCAACGAGCCCGCGCCGCCCGAAGCCAACCGCGATACGCATGCCGTCTCGTGGACGCAGTTCGATTTCGCCGGCGGCCCCGTCGAAGTCGAGGTGCAGCTCACCCGCGCCCCCCACGGCGTGAACCTCCCGCTGAAAAGTTGCGCCGTCCTCCCCTCCGATCTCGGTATCGCCTGCCGCGTCGTCGGGCCCGACACCGTCCGCTTCACGCTCACGCGCCCCGCTAAAATCGCGCTCGTGCCCAATCGCGACGAAGCCGCCGCCGCCCTTGCGGCCGGAGCCCCCCGTCAGGCCCTCGAAGGCTACCGGCACCCGCTGTTTATCTTCGCCCGCGCGCCCGAGTCCGACGCGCCGCCCGCCGACGCGCCCGACACCCTCGTGGTCACGCCGGATCACCCGCGCACGGCCGCCGAGTTTGCGCGGGCCACCGTGATCCGCTTCGCGCCCGGCGTGCACGACTACTCGCGGATCTCCGGCGATCCCGATTTCTATTTCCTGCTCCGGAGTGGCCAGACCGTCCACGTGCCCGGCGACGCCTATGTGTTCGCCAACTTCAAGTTTCCGCCGCGCACGCCCATCGCCGAAATGCCGCTCGTGCGCGGCCGCGGCACCGTCTCGGGCGCGCGGCAGCGTTGGACCGACCTGCCCTACATCACCACCGTCGCCATCAACACGCGCCTCGAGGGCATCCAGATTTCCGAGCCGCACAACCATCTCCACCACTCCACTGCGCCGATCCGCGACATCGCCGTCGTCGGCGCGTGGCACGGCAACACCGACGGACCCACCGTCGAAGCCCGTCGCCCCGATCCATTCTCCGGCTGGCACATTGACGACTGCTTCATCATGGCGGCCGACACCAACGTGAAACTCGGCGGCGCCGCCCGCGCGCGCCACCTCACCCTCTGGCAGCAGGCCAACGCCGAGCCCCTCTGGATCCGCGCCCCCGAACGCTGCGTCGTCGAAAATCTGCACGTGCTCGCCTACCACGTCTGGCCCGCCAACCCGGCGCGCGTGAACGGCCAGGTCGTCAACCTCCACACCTACGATCGCGGCGCGCAGGATTGCCTCATCCGCAATCTCACCATCGAGGCACCGTTTGTCCCGCTGCTGTTCTTCCTGCCGGCCAACACCACCGACGGCTCCACGCCGTTCCGCAACGTCGTCTTCGAAAACATCGTCGTGCGCACCCCGCACATCGCCGCCAAGTCCCCCGTGGGCTCGACCAAACCCGGCGCGCCCAGCATCGGCCGCATCGTCTTCCGCAATCTCGTGATCAACGGCGTGCGCGTCACCGCCGCCAACTGCACCGATTACTTCGAACTCCGCCACGGGGTGACCGTCGGCCGGGAACTGATCTTCGAATGAACGCCTTTCGCCACCTCCCTCCCGCACTCCGCCACGCCGTGTCTGCATCCGCCCTCCTGCCGGCACTGGCGCTCCTGCCCCGCCTGCCGGCCGCCGAGCGCCCCGAAGGCGCCCGCGTCTCCAACGAAACGCGCGCCGTCATCGTCGTCACCGGCCTCCGGCTCAACGAGGACCCCGAGCGCTACGTGCAGGACCGCACCGTCGGCGAAGGCGCGGTCGCCACCGTCACGCCCCGGGGCGGCACCGCCGCCAGCAAGCCCACGCGCCTCTTCCAACCCACCGGCGGCAACGCCGCCCGCGCCGGCTTCTTCACCGCGGACTTCGTCGTCGACCTCGACCGCACCTATGAGATCGCCCTGCGCTTCGCGGACGGCACGACGATCCGGATCGAGGACTTCACGCTGCCGAAGGAATGGCGCACGCACTTTTATTTCCACAGCACGCGCGGCACGCTCTCGCCCGCCTCGGTGCTCCGCGTCGGCCGCGCTCCGCCATCGGATCTCCGCTGCCACGTCTACGCGGTCTTCCCGCTCGCCAACTACCACGCCCTCGGCGGCCGGCAGATCGAGTGACCGCGCCGCTCACTCCGGCAGCGCGCAGCTGTAGACGTGCGAGCCGCCGGCGAAATAGATCCGGCCGCCGAGCGCATCGCCGCCGGCCGAGATCGTGACCGGGGATTTCGCCACCCAGCTCACCGCGAAGCTCGCGTCGTCGATCCGCGCGACGCCTTTCGTGAAGAGCACGAACGTCCGTCCGCGTTCGTCGCGCACCAGTGCCCGCGGGCCCTGCCCCGTCACGACGCCGCCAAAGGTATCCTTCAGCTCCGCGCTGTGCACGACCGCGCGCTGCACCGGATCGAACACGAAGAAGCGCGTGCGATCCGCGAACCCGTAGATCAACCCGCGCGGCCCCGGGCCGAGATCGGTGTAAACCTGCGCGCCGGGAAACACCGCGGCATGCCACCCGATCCGCTGCGCCGCGACGTCGAACTCATACAACTCGGCTTCCTTCGCCTTGCGCTCGCCGCCCGTGCCCGCGCCGGTCGTCGTGCCGCCGAGGAATTTCCCGCCCGCCAGCGCGACCAGACTCATCGTCGACTGCTGCGGCAGCAGTTGCTCGTGCGTCAGCAGCGTGCGCGCCTGCGTCGCCCGATTCCAGAGCAGCAGACCGCCGCCCGTCCGCCCGTAGCCCGGCGTGCCGGCGAGGACCATCGTGTGGCCGTCCGGCAGCGCGAGCAGATCGTGCGGCCGGTTGATCGTCGGCTCGCACTCGGTGAGGTAACGCGGATTCCCGCCCTCGCCGGCTTTCACCGTGCGGGACCACGGCTGCGCCGCATCCCACTCGAGCAGAAAACCGTGGCCGTAACCGCCGACGAAGAAGCGGTCCCCCTGCCGCGCCACCGTGTTGAACTGCCCGTGCGCCGGCCAGTTCTCCCATGCATCGCGCGCCGCGGTGTAACGAAACATCCGCATCGGAAACGCCGTCCCGCCCGTGATCGTGCCGTCGGGCGCCGCCGCCAGCGCGATCACATGCGCCCCGTCGCTCGCATACTCGAAGCGCACCGTCCGCACCGGCCCCGTCGCCCGGTCGCGCACCTTGAGCGTGCGCTCGACCGTGTCGCAGCTCGTCGCGACGCGGCCGCTCGGAAAACGGAAATGAAACAATCCCTGGTCGCCCGCGATGAAGGGCTTCAGCCGCACCGCCGCATCATCCGTCCGCGGCCGCGCCTGCCCGCCCGAAAGTTCGAACGCTTTCGGCCCGCCCGCCGACGGCACGATGGCCTGCACCTTGCCGTCGAACTGGCGCCGCACCACCGCATAGCCCGGCAGCCGCTGCTCCGGCGCGAGCAGCCGGCGGATTTCCCCCGTGCGCGGATCGTGCGCCACGACCTGCGCCGCCGCCGAGCCGATGCCCGCATACACCCAGCCGTCCGCTCCGACCGCGATGCTCCGCGGATACTGGAGCCAGTTCTCCGTGTTCGCCGCGCGCACCTCGCGCAGCGTCTGCGTCGCCGGGTCGAACGACACCAGCCCGCAGTTCGGATAGGTCGCCGCCCAGATCGTCCCATCGTCCGCCTCGGTCAGGCTCATCGCCATCTGGGGCGCGTTCTTGCCGTAAAACGTAAACGCCCGCTTCGCCGGATCGAACTCGCTGAAGTGGCTGCCGAAAACGGTGTAGTAACGGCCGCGCTCCGACAGCAACGACGCAAACGGCCCGTCACCGCTCCACGGATACGGCGTCGCAAATTGCTCCGTCTTCCCCGTGTCCGCATCGATCATCAGCAGCGCATAGCCGCCGCGATGATCGTAAAGCCACACGAGCATCACATCGCGCCCGTCGCCGTCGCGCGTCGCCACCATCCCCCGGCTCTGGCTCAGCGGCGTCGCCACCCCGTGGTCGGCAAAGCCGCCTCCGAGGTCGCGCGCCGCGCCGTGCGCCACGCCGGCTACGGCCCCGAGCCAGAGCCCCAGCCGGACTCCCCAGACGAGCCGGGCGGATTTCGTTGCGGAACGGGGGCGTTGACGGCGCAGGTTCATGGCCAGGATCGGAGGACCGCGGGAGTTTCGTCACCGCCACGCCCGGCTGTCACGTCCCGATCGGGCCGCGCGGCGGACACGTCACCGTGATTCGATCGGCGGCAACGCCTCCCGGTAGAACCGCCAGTTCTCTTCGCCGAGGCCCTTGAGCAGCGCGAGCGTGTCGTGCCCCACACCGGGCACCTCGGTGAACGCATGGCCGATCCCGAGCTGTTGCAGGCGGGCCGATAACTCGCGGTTGAGCGCCGCGGTGAAATCCCGCTCGCCCACCGCCTGCCGCACGCGCACCCGACCGCGCACCGCCGCGGCATTCTCCGTCACGATCGTGACGGGGCTTTGCGCCCGGAAGTAAGCGAGATCGTCGCCGAAGGTCTCGCGCAGGATGCGGGCACGCTCGGCCGGATTCGCCGTCGCGCGGGGCCCCTGGAAATCCGGATCGAGCGGTCCGCCCGCGAGGCACGACACCGCACCGAATACGTCCGGAAACTTGAAGGCCAGACGGGCGGCGCCGTAGCCGCCCATGCTGAAACCTTCGACGATCCGGGCTCCGCGGTTCGCCAGCGTGCGGAAGGTCGCGTCCACGTGCGGCACGAGTTCGCGCACCACCACGGTCTCCATCGGCACCGTGCCATCCTTGGCATCGCACCACATGCTCGTCGCCAGACCATTGGGAAACACCACCAGGACCGGCGGCATCTTTCCCGCCCGGATCGCGGCGTCGAACCATGCCGCGAGGGGCGCGATGCCGGCCAGGCCGCCGCCGGTGCCGTGCAGCCAATAGAGCACCGGAAAGCGCCGCGCCGGCTCCTGCTCGTAGGCCGCCGGCGTGTAGACGTGGAAACTCACCTCCGCGCGCGCCGCGGCGCTCGTGAAGACCTGCTGCCTCACGCCCGGCGCCCGCACCGGCGCCGTCAGCCAGCGGGAGGCTTTCCCCGTCTCCGCGCGGCCGCCCGGAACCGCCATCTCTTTTTCGAGAAACGCCCGCACATCCGTCAGGAGTTCACCCACGACTTTCTCATCCGCCCCACGCCCCCAACGGTCATCGCCACCGCCGAAATAGAAGCCGTGGCCGTAGCCGGGATATTCGCGGTAGACGACGTTCACGCCGGCCTCCCGCATCAGCGGCAGAAACAAAGGCGCGTTGAGTTTGCGCAGGTCGTGCTGGTCGCTGTGCAGAATCAGAACGGGCGCCCGCAGCCCGCGCAGTTTCTCCACGGTCCGACGCCGCAGCTCCGGGGTAAGAAACTTTTCCGGCTCGGCCATCATCGCGAGCCGCGGGCCGTAATCACCCGTCGTGAGCATGCCGGTGTAGAGCACGGTGGCCGGCTCGCCCGCGACGATCGCGCGCACCGCCGGATCGCCACCGAGCTCAAGTGCGATGCTGCCACCGCCACTGCCGCCATACAGCGCGATCCGCCGTGCGTCCACGCCCGGAGCCTTGGCCAGCGCCTGCACGACCGCACGCACGTCCTCCACCGGACCCCGCGACTGCACCTCATGCTCGTAACTGCGGAACGTCGCCTGCGCGACGGCGTAGCCGGCGGCCAGCAACCGCGTGATGACCGGATTGCCGCGCAGTTGTCCCCGCATCGCTTCTTCCGGCATCCGCGTCAGTCCGCCATGGATAAACACGATCGCGGGAAACGGCCCCTCGCCCTTCGGCTTGCGCCAGAATGCGCGGACGAGCCCTCCGTCGGCCGCCGTGGCCTCAAGCGTCTGCGTCGGGCTCTCGGCTTCCGGCACCTCCACCGGCTTTACCCGCACGGTCGCGGCCCCGGCTCCGTCGCCCTCCATCCCCGCGGTCCGCTTGGCGTTCGCCGCACCGCCGCCCCGGGCATGCGCCCGCGCTTCGGCCAGCGTCACGAATCCATCGCCATCCCGGTCCGCCACCTTGAAGAACGCCGCGCCTCCCGCCTCCGCCGCCGACAGACGGCCATCGCCATCCGCATCCAGGCCCCGGAAACGTGCCACCACGCTCTCTGCCGTTTGCGCTCCGGCGTTGGGGACCAGCGGGATCACGCCGCAGCTGAGAACGGACATGACGGCAAGGGCGGCGGGCTTCATGCGGAAAACCTGATCGCGGGCCGGCGGAACTTCGAGCGACTTCTGGACGTTGCGCGACGGTCCGTTGCTCCCGCCCACACCTGCCGCGCGCCGTTCCCGGTCTGTGCGCCGCGACTCAGCGGGCCGGCGCCGGCCGACCCTGCACGGATACCGCCATCAGCCCCACGATCACCTCCTGCGAGAGGGCACGGAGCGTGACGTCTTCCACCACCACGCCGGGCCGGAGCCGCAGGTTGAGCACCATCGCCCGGCAGTTTTTCCCCATTTGCACCTGCGGCGGCGGCCTCGGCGGGAGGGCAAAACCATCACGCCGATAATCGTAGTCGACCCCGGACTGCGGCGTCAGCGACCAGTAGTTGAAAGGCGGCACGAGCTCGAGCCGGTCCTCGAGGCCGTCGGCATAGCGCACGACGAGCTCCGCGTTGGCGATGCGCACCTGCATGGGATGAGTGGAGCCCGCGACGAGAAACCAGAGCGCGTCACCCGCGCGGCGCACGGGCACCGTCACCGCATCCGGCCAGTTGTCCCACAACGACGCGAACGCGATGTTCCGCTCGGCGGCGGGCCGCGCGAAGACCGCCCCCTGGGCGGTGCGCAGCAAACCATCCCGGCCCGTCAGCGCCGGCACACGATCGAGTTCGATGACCGGGACTTTGTTCTTCGCATCGAGCACGAACTGCCAGCTGGAGTAGCCGTCGGTGCCGATCCGCAGCGAAACGGTCGCGGGACGCGGGGAAAGATACTCCTGGCGGAAGATGCTCCGCACATCGGCGTTGTGCACCGCGCCGAGATCGACCGGGTGCCAGGTGGCCTCGGCCGGCGCCGCCGGCAAACTCCGCGCGGCGCGCGACGCCGCAGCCGCCGCGTCGGTGATCTGCAGCTTGAAGCACCGCCATTGCCGGAGCCCGCCCGCCTCGACGAGCGCCTGCACGAGCCGGTGCCCCTCGGGCGACGCCACCCGGCCGATCAGGCGCGAGCCCTCTGCCCGCGTCGTGTCGAGCACGCCCTGCGGATCACGCCATTCGAGGATGCGCGCGCCGGCCTCGAGCTCCACGCTCGCACCGCGCTCGACCACGCGCGTCCCCGGCGCGAAGTCTGCCAGCGGCTCGTCCACCCGGACCTCGATCGTCGCCGTCCCGGTCGGGGGCAGCGCCACCACAACGTCGCTCCGCCCGAAACCGGGCCGCACCTCGAAACGGGCCGGCCGGCCATCCACGGTGACACCCGCGATGCGCCGCGCCTGCACCGGGACGATCAGTTCCACGGGCGCCGGCACCGTGAGTTCCAATTCGTAACGCACCTTCGTCTCCTCGCCGCGGAAACGCAGGGAAAAATCCGGCGTGCGGATCGCCGCGTGGCGCCAGTCCGCGGGAAACTGCGGCGCGATCCGGACGCGTCCGTTGGGCCGGTCCGGCGCGAACCCGAACAGCCCTTCGACCACGGTCCGGCAAAACATGCTCGAGATATCGGTAAAGTCGGTGCCGCCCGCCGGATGCCCGTGGTCGCCGGGCACGGGCCCGTAGAACAGGTAGTGCGGAAAGGTGCCCGAGAACACCGTCCACGCATCGCGCCCCAGGCCCGCCTGGTAATACGCGAGCGCGAGGTGATAACCGTCGCCCGGCCAGATCTGCCGCACGGACCACACCGAGGGCACCCAGTTGGACGGCCAGACCTGCTCGCCGCCGTAGGGCATCCGCACGCGCTCCAGCGCCCACTCCGTGTAGTGGAGGGCGGAGGGCAGCTGGGCCGGGGAAAGCAGGCCGGCATCGATCGGGCAGAAGGTGCTGTAGAGCCACGACGATTCGTGCAGCCGCCGGAGTCCGCCTTGCTCGCGAAACGCCCCCACATGTCCCTTGTCCGCCACCCAGAGCAGTTCCTGAAATCCCCGCTCGATCCGCTGCCGCGCCGCCTCGTGCCGCGCCTCTGCCGCCGGATCGCCGGCGCGGCGCGCCAGATCGCGGGCCGCCGCGTGCCCGCGGTGCGCATAGGCGGTCTCCTCCGCCGTGCCGCCGCCGTTGAACCACGTGCCGTCGGTCGGCCACGTGTTCAGATAACTCTCATAGATCCCGTCCCCATCCGGATCGAAACACTCGCGGATGTAGTCCAGGTGCAGTTCGAGGGCGGGCCGGAGCAGCTTCTCGAGGTCGGCGGAACCGGTCCAGCGCCACGCATGCACGAGCTGGTCGAAGAACTGGCTCTGCATGTTGTAATGAGCCGGGTGATACGCCTCCACGCGTCCCCGCCCGAACAGCCGGGAAGACGGCGCCTGACTGGCGAGCTTCCGCGCCGGGTCCGCGACGGCCGCGACGCGGGTGTCGTCGGTGGTCTTCTGCCGCGCGAGACAGACGCGCGCCTGCTCCAGCACTTCCGCATGCCAGCCGTAGGCCGTCGCGCCGAAGATCGATCTCCAGCCGAGCAGCGGCACGCCCCACCGCATGCCGGAATGATTGAACACGGACCCGCGGTAGGTCGCCCGGTAGGCCACCGCCGCCGCGGCCACGGCGGCATCGAGCCGCGGATCGGGCGTCTCCACCACGACCTGCCGCGCCACCGCGGCAAGACGCGCCACGCCCGCGGCAAACGCCGGCGCCGCGTCCGCCGCCTGCAGCTGCGCGACCGGCGTGCCGG
>JACCEB010641920.1_pt1 | contig 68844 bp, 60 predicted proteins | sample 7454761 | NCBI WGS metagenome assembly JACCEB01 (sample SAMN15323454, study PRJNA562643) | freshwater metagenome | isolation source: river surface water | place: USA:Blue River Watershed | collected 2017-08-18 | reverse complement strand
GCAAACTGAGAGATCTCTGTTTTTCTTCTTAGAAAAGCAAATGATGCTTCGGCTATCAAGGCCCTATCTCGATTACCCAATCTCGGTTGGGAACGGAAATAACGACTCACGACCATGTCCGCAGGATGCGCGAACTTCATGAGCTCAGTGATCACCACGCCAAGATGCTCTACGTGTTGTGGCAAGGCTTTGGCTCTGGCTGCAATGGCTTTTTGATCTGTTGTCATGAATTACTGGTCCGTTGAAATGAGGATTTGAGCTTCTGCTGGGCTCACAATCACTTGGTTATCGCGAATACTTAAGCGATTATCAATGAACCAACGTACGGCGCGGGGATAAATGATGTGTTCTTGCTTTAAAACTCGTTGGGCCAGGGTATCAGCCGAGTCGCCAGGCAAGACTGGAACCTTGGCCTGAATCACCATGGGTCCATGATCTAAGGCCTCAGTGACAAAATGCACTGTGGCTCCGTGCTCACTCACACCAGCTGTCAAAGCCTGCTCGTGGGTGTGCAATCCCGGGAAGAGTGGTAGCAAAGAAGGGTGAATATTGAGCAATTTACCGGTGTAATGGCGCACAAAGTCACCAGTCAAAATCCGCATAAAACCTGCCAGAACCACCAAATCTGGGTTAAATGAATCAATTAGATTGACCAATTCAGCATCAAAACTGGCTCGATCTTTGAAGGCGCGATGATCTAAAACAGCCGTTTGAATCCCGTGAGAACGAGCAAAATCAAGGCCTCCAGCGTCTGGACGATTAGAAATGACGGCAGCAATCTTGGCAGGCCAAGCCTCTTTTTGAGCTGCCCGAACAATGGCTTCCATATTGGAGCCTCGACCTGAAATAAGAATAACAATTGAACTCATGCCCGCCAATATAATTCATACCTTAACGTGAAGGTAATTAGAGGCATCCCTCCAGCATCAGATTGGACCCCCTGCGCCCTAACCATCGGTAATTTTGATGGTGTGCATCGGGGGCATCAGGCATTGCTCAAAAAACTGGTGTCAAAAGCAAAAGAGCTCAATGTGCAATCTTGTGTCATGACCTTTGAGCCACACCCAATTGAATATTTTTCTCCAAACAAAGCTCCCACAAGAATTTCTGGCTTAAGAGATAAATTATCTGCGCTGGCAAAAATGGGCATCGACAAAGTTCTCGTCATTCATTTCAATCAAACTTTTGCTAATTTGAGCCCCGATGAGTTTGTGCAAAAAGTTTTATTAGATGGCCTGCAGGTGAAATATGTATTGATTGGAGATGATTTCCATTACGGTTCAAAACGTGCTGGTAGTTTTAGCGACTTACAGTCAGCTGGTCTTCAGCATGGTTTTGTGGTTGAGCAAATGCACACCCTCTCAGAAAACAATGAACGTATTTCAAGTTCGGCCATACGCGAAGCACTTTTCAAAGGTGACATGGGCCGTGCGAAACAACTGCTGGGCAGACCTTATACTTTCAGCGGGCACGTGCAACATGGCCAAAAACTGGGTAGAAATCTGGGCTTTCCAACTTTAAATATTGCGATTGCTAACAAGCTTCACAAAAGAAAGCCTTCTGCTCAAGGAATTTTTATCGCACAAGTGCACGGCTTAGGCGACAATCCTTTACCTGCTGTTGCCAGCTTAGGGCAACGACCCACTGTAGATGATTCAGGCCGTTATTTACTAGAGGTTCATATTTTTAATTTTGAACAACAGGTCTATGGAAAATTAGTTGAGATTGAGCTCATTCAGAAAATTCGTGACGAAGAAAAATATAACAACTTAGAAATACTAAAAAAAGCCATTGCAGAAGATGCAGTGACTGCAAAAAATTACTTTGAAATAACTGATCATGTCTGATAAAAAAAATTCTTACTCCGTCAATCTTTTAGATACCACCTTTCCGATGAGAGGCGATTTGCCCAAACGTGAACCACTGTGGGTCAAAGAATGGCAAGAGAAAAAGATTTACCAAAAAATTCGTGAAGCAAGGGCTGGTAAGCCAACCTTCATTCTGCATGACGGCCCTCCTTATGCCAATGGTGACATTCACATTGGTCATGCCGTTAATAAAATCTTAAAAGACATGATTGTCAAAGCCAAAGGTTTGGCTGGATACGATGCACGCTACGTACCAGGCTGGGATTGTCACGGCATGCCCATTGAGATTCAGATTGAAAAACAATTTGGTAAACATTTGCCCACCTCCGAGGTGCAAGCAAAGGCTCGCGCTTATGCTCAAGTTCAAATTGATAAGCAGAAAAAAGATTTTGAGCGCCTCGGTGTCTTAGGGGACTGGCAAAACCCTTACCTCACCATGAATTTTAAAAATGAAGCGGATGAAATTCGTGCGCTTGGGAAAATTTTAGAAAATGGTTATGTTTATCGAGGCTTAAAACCGGTCAACTGGTGCTTTGACTGTGGTTCTGCACTCGCCGAAGCAGAAGTGGAATACCAAGACAAAGAGGACATCGCTGTAGATGTGGGCTTTGGTTTTTCCGAGGATCAATTGCCATCATTGGCAAAAGCATTTGGTTTAACCCAACTGCCAAAAACTCAAGGCATGGCTGTCATTTGGACCACCACACCTTGGACCCTTCCCTCCAATCAGGCTTTGAATTTACATCCTGAAATTGAATATGCCTTGGTAGACACCATCAAAGGTTTATTGATTTTGGCGAAAGATCGGGTTGAACACTGCCTCAAGGAATATTCATTAGAAGGCAAGATCGTTGCCAGTTGCTTAGGAAAATCTTTAGACGGGATTGAATTCATTCATCCTCTTGCTAAAGCTCATGATGGGTTTAACAGAAGATCGCCTGTATATCTGGCGGACTATGTGACCCTAGATAGCGGCACTGGTCTTGTGCACTCTGCTCCTGCTTATGGTGAAGAAGACTTTAAATCATGTAAGGCGCACGGATTAAAAGATCAAGATATCTTGAATCCCGTCATGGGTGACGGCGTTTACGCATCTTGGTTACCCTTGTTTGCAGGTCTGTCTATCTGGAAGGCCAACCCTCAAATCGTTGAAACACTCCAACAAGCAGGCTCACTCTTGCTTTCAGCCAAACTCAAACATTCTTACATGCATTGCTGGAGACATAAAACACCTGTGGTTTATCGTGCCACAGCGCAGTGGTTTGCCAGCATGGATAAAAAAGTGGCCAGCGGAAAAAGTTTGCGAGAAACAGCTTTAGCAGGCATTGAAGCCACAGAATTTTTCCCAGCCTGGGGCAAGCAACGCTTGCACAGCATGATTGCAAACCGTCCTGATTGGACTCTTTCAAGACAACGCCAATGGGGCGTTCCAATGGCTTTCTTGATTCATAAAGAAACCGGTGAGTTGCATCCGCGCACACCTGAGCTTCTTGAGATCATTGCCAAGCGTGTTGAAAAAGAAGGTATTGAAGCTTGGCAATCGATTGACATCAAAGAATTGCTCGGTGATGAAGCCAGCATGTATGAAAAGAATAAAGATACTTTAGATGTTTGGTTTGACTCAGGCACCACTCATTGGCATGTGATTCGAGGATCTCATGCCTCTACTTTGAACGATGCCAACAGAAACCATCCAGATGGTCGCTGGGCTGATCTTTATCTAGAAGGTTCAGATCAACACCGCGGTTGGTTCCACTCATCTCTTCTTACGGGCGCCATGCTAGATGGCAAACCACCCTACAAAGCCTTGCTGACTCACGGCTTTACCGTAGATGGTCAAGGTAGAAAAATGAGTAAATCAATTGGTAACGTCATTGCACCTCAAGAGGTGGCAGACAAGATGGGAGCCGAAATCATTCGCTTATGGGTCGCTTCCACCGATTACTCAGGCGAGATGACCATCTCTGATGAAATCTTAAAACGAGTGGTTGAAAGCTACCGTCGAATCAGGAATACCTTGAGATTTTTATTAGCCAACTTGTCTGACTTTGACATCCAACAACATCGCATGGATCCAAGCGCCATGCTAGAAATTGATCAATACGCAGTGGCCTTGACAGAATCAGTTCAAAGAGACCTTCTGGCCCACTACGAGCGATATGAATTTCATCCTGCCGTTTCAAGACTCATGACATTCTGCTCTGAGGACATGGGTGGTTTTTATCTAGATATTCTCAAAGATCGCCTATACACAACTGCAGCCAACTCTCCTGCTCGTCGTTCAGCACAAAATGCGCTGTTTCACATCACGCAGTCGTTCTTGCGCCTCATGGCTCCGTTCTTATCTTTTACCGCCGAAGAAGCTTGGCAAGTGTTTGCTCATCAAACGAAGAGTCAAGACACCATATTTACCGAAGAATTTTATACGCTACCAAACATCACAAATGGTGAAGCGTTGATGAATCAATGGACCCGTATTCGTGAAATGCGCTCCGAAATTACCAAAGCCATCGAGTTTGAGCGTGAAGCGGGACACGTGGGGTCTTCTTTACAAGCAGAAATTCACATTCAAGCTTCTAGCCAAGATGCGGCCCTCTTGAATTCTCTAGGGGATGATTTGAAATTCATCACCATCACATCGAGCGCAACAGTTGAAGAAATTGCCTCTCTCACGGAGTTGAAAGTGATCGTCAAAGCATCCACCCATCAAAAGTGTGGTCGTTGCTGGCATTACCGAGAGGATGTCGGGCACGATCCAGAGCACCCCACTTTGTGTGGTCGCTGCACGAGCAATCTATTTGGTGAAGGCGAAAGCCGACACATCGCATAATTTTTGACAAAGGGACTTTAGTGGCACGCTCCGGCAAATCCAGTGGCTCTCAACAAGCTTTCTTCGCTTGGCTGGGAACATCCGCACTGATTATCATCATTGATCAACTCACCAAAATCATTGCCAAAAACAATCTTTTTGAAGGAGTTGCGCGCCCTGTCACTTCTTTCCTAAATTGGACCTTGGTTTACAACCCTGGCGCGGCCTTTTCTTTCTTAGCGAGCGCAGGCGGTTGGCAACGATGGTTTTTTACCGGATTAGGCCTCATTGCCGCTATCGTGATGATTTGGTTAATCAAGAAAAACACACAGCAAACTCTTTTTTGTTTGGCCATGAGCTTGATCTTAAGTGGCGCCATTGGTAATGTGATTGACCGAATCGTTTATGGCGCTGTGGTTGACTTCGTTGATGTGCACTACATGGGATGGCATTGGCCTGCATTCAATATTGCAGATAGCGCCATCACTTTGGGCGTGATTCTGTTAATCTTTGACGAAATCAGACGCGTTAACAGATAAAAAGGTTTAGCGGCTTATGCAATCACTTCAAGGCAAAAAGATCCTCTTGGCGATGTCCGGGGGTATTGCTGCATTCAAAGTGGCTGAATTGGCGCGCGCGCTGATTCAAGAAGGAGCCTCTGTGCAAGTCATGATGAGTGAAGCCGCCACTCAATTTATGACGCCAATTACGATGCAAGCACTTACAGGTCAACCAGTCTTTACCGATCAATGGGACTCACGCATTCCCAATAATATGGCTCATATTGAGCTCTCTAGAAAAGCTGACTTGATGGTGATAGCACCTGCCAGCGCTGATTTAATGGCCAAGATCAGTCATGGTTTAGCCAATGATTTAATCAGCGCCACTTGTCTAGCTAGGGAGTGCCCTTTGATGGTGGTTCCCGCCATGAATAAACAAATGTGGGATAACCCAGCCACTCAAAGAAATGTGGCTCAACTTGTCAAAGATCAAATCACTGTTCTGGGACCCACCAGTGGCACTCAAGCTTGTGGCGAAAATGGCATGGGCAGAATGCTAGAGGCTCATGAAATCCTAGAGGGCATCATTTCTTTTTTTCAAAAAAAAGTTTTGCTCGGTAAAAAAGTATTAATTACTGCCGGACCCACCTACGAAGCGATTGACCCAGTCAGAGGGATTACCAATAAAAGCTCTGGAAAAATGGGCTTTGCCATCGCACAAGCAGCCGTCGAAGCAGGCGCTGAAGTGCAATTGATTGCAGGCCCATGTCACTTGAAGACCCCTCTAGAGTTCACAGGAAGAATTCAACGAACCAATGTTACTAGTGCCAAAGAGATGCATGCAGCGGTGATGCAACACATGAATTGCGATATTTTCTTTGCAGTTGCTGCGGTGGCTGATTGGGCCATCAAAAACCCAGCGACCGAAAAAATTAAAAAAGCAAATTCACAACAACCATCTTTAGAATTTGAATTAAATCCTGATATTTTGGCGGATGTTGCCAAACAAACAAAAGGCAATAAACCTTACTGTATGGGCTTTGCAGCTGAAACCAATGACTTAAAGAAAAATGGTCAAGAAAAATTGCAGCGCAAGAATATTCCGATGCTAGTTGCCAACATTGGTCCGGAAACATTTGGGTTAGATGAAAATCAACTGATGATCATTGAGGCCAGTGGCATGACTGAAATGCCTTGCGACAATAAATTAAGCTTATCTCGTCAATTAATCCATCTTGTTTCAACAAAAATCTAATATGAAAAAATTACAAGTCAAAGTTCTTGATGAACGCATGAAAAACAACTTACCCCAGTACGCAACGGCAGGCAGTGCCGGTTTAGATTTAAGAGCTTGTCTAGATGAAGCCATCACCATTGAACCCGGTCAGACTGTTTTGGTGCCAACAGGCTTAGCGATTTATTTGGATGACCCAGCTTATGCAGCATTAATTTTGCCCAGGTCTGGTTTAGGTCACAAACATGGCATTGTTCTAGGTAATTTAGTGGGCTTGATTGATTCAGACTATCAAGGTCAATTGATGGTGAGCACCTGGAATCGTGGCCAAACAGCTTTTAAATTAGAGCCCATGGAGCGTTTGGCTCAATTGGTTATCGTGCCAGTCGCTCAAGTCGAATGGGCTGAAGTAGAAGAGTTCACCGCCAGCGAACGAGGTGCTGGCGGATTTGGTAGTACGGGTCGAGCTTAAATTTCTTCTGTCTGAGCGGAACCCGAAGAAATCTTCTTCACCGCAGGTCGCACAGGCGCATCAAAATCCAACACAATCTTTTCATTGGCGGTCATGTCTACAACGACATGACCGCCATGAACTAGCTTGCCAAACAATAATTCATCGGCCAAAGCTTTCCTGACCAAGTCTTGAATCAAACGCTGCATCGGTCTAGCGCCCATCAAAGGATCAAAGCCATGCTTGGCAAGATATGCGCGGAGATTTTCAGTGAAGCTTGCATCAACTTTTTTCTCATGAAGCTGCTCTTCAAGCTGCATTAAGAACTTATCCACCACTCGCAAAATGATGCTCTCATCGAGGGCTTTAAAGGCCACAATCGCATCTAAACGATTACGGAACTCTGGTGTGAAAGTGCGCTTGATATCACCCATCTCATCACCGGCTTGACGCACTGTGGTGAATCCAATGGTTGATTTTTGCATGGTTTCAGCCCCTGCATTGGTGGTCATGATGATGATCACATTTCGGAAGTCTGCTTTGCGACCATTATTATCAGTCAGCGTGCCGTGATCCATGACTTGCAACAAGATATTAAAAATGTCTGGATGCGCTTTTTCAATCTCATCTAACAATAAAACGCAATGAGGTTTTTTGTTCACAGCCTCTGTTAATAATCCACCCTGATCAAATCCCACATAACCAGGAGGCGCACCAATCATGCGACTGACAGCGTGACGCTCCATGTACTCAGACATATCAAAACGAATCAGCTCAACGCCCATGATGAAAGCCAATTGCTTAGCCACTTCTGTTTTACCAACGCCTGTAGGGCCAGAGAATAAGAATGAACCAATTGGCTTGTCATCTTTTCCAAGGCCCGCACGAGACATTTTGATGGCAGATGCCAATGCTTCAATCGCTGGATCTTGACCAAAGACCACACTCTTTAAGTCACGATCTAAAGTTTGAAGCTTACTGCGATCATCCACTGAGACAGACTGAGGCGGTATACGAGCAATTTTTGCAACGATGTCTTCAACTTCTTGACGACCAATGGTTTTCTTTTGCTTTGATTTGGGCAAGATGCGTTGCGCAGCACCAGCCTCATCAATCACATCAATGGCTTTATCAGGCAAATGACGGTCATTGATGTAACGTGCAGATAGTTCAGCCGCAGCCGTCAAGGCAGCTTGCGCATATTTAACACCGTGATGTTCTTCAAATTTAGCCTTTAAGCCACGTAAAATTTGCACGGTTTGATCCACTGAAGGCTCTAAAACATCGACCTTTTGGAATCGTCTAGAAAGGGCCGCATCTTTTTCAAAAATACCGCGATATTCATTGAATGTGGTGGCACCAATACATTTCATTTGACCGCTCGACAACGCTGGCTTCAATAAATTGCTCGCATCCAAGGTTCCCCCTGAAGCAGCACCAGCGCCTATCAATGTATGAATTTCATCAATGAACAAAATGGCATCTGGGCTATCTTTTAGATTCTTCAAAACGCCTTTAAGACGTTGTTCAAAGTCTCCTCGATACTTAGTGCCTGCCAATAAAGCGCCCATATCCAATGAGTAAACCGTTGCTTTGGCCAAAACCTCAGGCACGTCATTTTGTGTAATTCTCCAAGCCAAGCCTTCAGCAATCGCTGTTTTACCAACGCCGGCCTCTCCAACCAACAAAGGATTATTTTTACGGCGGCGACACAAGACTTGAATCACTCGCTCCACTTCACCTTCACGCCCAATCAATGGATCGATTCGACCTTGCTTGGCCATCACATTTAAATTTTGAGTGTATTGCTCAAGCGGACTGTCTTTGCTGGCTGCACCAGACTCTTCACTCTCAGAACTTGCATCGCTGGTTTTGGGAGTTTCAACCTGATCTTTGCGAATGCCGTGACTAATGTAGTTAACAATGTCTAAGCGAGTCACACCCTGCTGTTGGAGGTAATAGACCGCATGTGAATCTTTTTCACCAAAAATAGCCACCAAAACATTGGCGCCGGTGACCTCTTTTTTGCCGTTAGAGGTTGATTGAACGTGCATGATGGCACGTTGAATTACCCGCTGAAAACCCAGGGTAGGTTGAGTATCTACATCATCTGACCCCGGTACGATGGGAGTATTGTCATTGATGAAGTTTTTAAGATTGCTTTTCAAATCATCAATATTGACAGCGCACGCTTTCAAAACATCAGCAGCTGTGGCGTTATCCAAAAGTCCACACAGCAAATGCTCTACTGTGATGAACTCATGTCGCGACGCTCGTGCGTCCACAAATGCCATATGCAAGGTCACTTCTAGTTCTTGAGCAATCATGCTTCCTCCATAGTGCACTGTAAAGGGTGACCCGATTCACGGGCTCGATCAACGACTTGATGAACTTTTGTTGTTGCGACATCTTTAGTATATACACCACAAACACCCTTACCTTCAAGATGAACTTGCAACATGATTCTTGTCGCACTTTCTTGATTGTGATGAAAATATTCTTGAATGATCATGACGACAAACTCCATTGGGGTGTAATCATCATTCATTAAAACCACGCGATACATCTTCGGAGGTTGCACACGCTCCGATTGGCGATCCATGACCGTGGCGTGATCCTCCTGAAACGCAGGGAAATCAATCGGATTTGGATGGCTGATTTTTTTAGTCATACACCCTATTCTAAACATAAGTTTTAAATATGGTTAAAGCCCTGTTTTACCCTTGAAACCATTAAAAATAATTTTATTTGCCTGCCATCTGCTAAAGTCCCAAAAGCATTCAAAAACCTTGGCTCCTTTTTTAATATGAAGAAATTTCGCTCTGTTTTTTTTCGCTCGTTGATCGTGGCACTGTCGATTTTTGGACAACTGCCCCTGAACTCTGCTGCACTTGCTCAGAAATTAAGCACGATTGAATTATCAGCGGGTCTTTACAAAATTCATGCCGAAGTTGCCAACACTGAAAAGGCACGCCAGTTAGGTCTGATGCATCGCACCTATTTGCCCAGCGATGATGGCATGTTATTTATTTTTGAAACCAGCGCCACTCACTGCTTTTGGATGAGAAATACTAAAATCCCCCTGGCCATCGCTTTTATTGCTGATGACGGGAAGATTGTGAATATTTTAGAAATGAAGGCCATGACTGAAGATAATCATTGCCCAGTCAAGCCGGTAAGATTTGCCCTTGAAATGAATCAAGGCTGGTTTGCTAAGAAAGGCATACTGCCTGGGCACACCATTTCAGGTTTGCCCAAGCCTTAGGGGTTTTAACTACAGAGCATCAACCAAAGTGGCAAACGTAATGAACCGCCTGCTCTGCACGAATCACAAAGTAACCACCAGCCTCAACAGTCCATGACTGACCCGCTGCAAAAGCCTGCTCTGGAGCACCATTAATACTTACATAAGCTGTACCATCAACCACTTCCATGACTTCCTTGGTGCTTAAGTCAAAACGCAAAGTGCTTGGCAAAATCACACCCACTGATTTTCGTTCACCTGACGGCAAAGTCACTGTGTGAGAAACACATTTACCATCAAAAAACACATTGGCTTTCTTGTTCACGGTTACTTGATCAAATTGCATGCTCTGTCCTGTTATTTAAATGATAAAAATTAAAATTTTGATGAATTAAGAACCACGTTTACGACGAGCGTTGGCGGCAATGCGCATGCGCAAAGCATTTAATTTAATGAATCCACCGGCGTCAGCTTGGTTATAAGCGCCACCATCATCATCAAATGTCGCGATGGTTTGATCAAACAAAGTGTTCTTTGAGTCACGTGCGACCACAGTCACAGAACCCTTGTACAACTTCACCCTCACAAAACCGCTGACATTTTGCTGTGTATGGTCAATCAATGTCTGAATCGCCACACGTTCTGGCGCCCACCAATAACCGTTATAGATCATGCTGGCATAACGTGGCATCAAATCGTCTTTGAGATGAGCCACTTCTCGATCCAGGGTAATGCTCTCAATACCCCGATGGGCCTTGAGCAAAATAGTTCCGCCTGGCGTTTCGTAACAACCACGGCTCTTCATGCCCACATAACGATTCTCAACAAGATCTAAACGACCCACACCATGTTTGCCACCAATCTTATTCAACTCAGCCAACATCTCATGCGCTTTATAACGCTGACCATTGATGGCAACCGCATCACCACGCTCGAATTCGATGTCTAGGTACTCAGGACTATCAGGGGCCTGCTCCGGAGAAACAGTCCATCGCCACATTGATTCTTCAGCTTCGGCTTTAGGATCTTCCAGATGACGACCCTCATAGCTGATGTGCAACAAGTTAGCATCCATTGAATAAGGAGCGCCGCCTTGCTTATGCTTCATTTCAACGGGGATGCCATGTTGCTCAGCATAAGCCAATAATTTTTCACGTGACAATAGGTCCCATTCACGCCATGGTGCAATCACTTTAATGGATGGCTCCAAAGAGTAATAGCCCAGCTCAAAACGAACTTGATCGTTGCCTTTACCTGTGGCTCCATGAGAAACAGAATCTGCACCTGTTTGATGTGCAATTTCAATTTGACGCTTAGCGATCAATGGACGAGCAATTGATGTTCCTAGTAAGTATTCGCCTTCGTAAATGGTGTTGGCGCGAAACATTGGAAACACAAAATCTCTCACAAACTCTTCGCGCAGATCATCTATAAAAATATTTTCTGGTTTGATGCCAAATTTCAAGGCCTTGGCACGAGCTGGCTCCAACTCTTCTCCCTGACCCAAATCAGCGGTGAATGTGACAATTTCACATTGATAGGTATCTTGCAACCATTTCAAAATCACACTGGTATCGAGTCCACCCGAATAAGCTAAAACAACTTTTTTAATGTCTGACATATTGATCTAAGTATTAAAAGATTAAGTAAACGTTACAACTTGCCACAAAGTAAAAATTCCATCAGTGCCTTTTGAACATGTAGGCGATTTTCAGCCTCATCCCAAACAACACTTTGGGGTCCATCGATTACTGAAGCAGAAACTTCTTCACCCCTGTGAGCCGGCAAACAATGCATGAATAAGGCATCAGATTTGGCTGCTGACATGAGCTCTTCAGTAACCATCCACTCTTTAAAAGCCTTCAAGCGAGCCTGATTCTCATCCTCGTAACCCATGCTGGTCCAAACATCTGTGGTGACTAAATCAGCACCACGACAAGCATCGATTGGGTTATCAAAAACCGTTAAATGATTTTTAGAGGCCGGACTCAACATCTCTTGATTCAATTGATAACCAGTCGGTGCTGAGAAATTGACTTTGAAACCCAAAATTTCCGCTGCCTGAATCCAGGTATAAGCCATGTTGTTGGCATCACCAACCCATGCAATGGTTTTATTCTGAATGCTCGAACGGTGCTCAACATAAGTGAAAATATCGGCCAATACTTGGCAGGGATGATATTCATTGGTGAGACCATTGATCACGGGCACTCTTGAATTTGCCGCAAACCGTTCAATAATGTCTTGTCCAAAAGTACGAATCATGATGATGTCTGTCATGCGAGAAATCACTTGTGCAGCATCTTCAACTGGCTCACCACGACCCAACTGAGTATCTTTGGTATTTAAAAATACAGCGTGACCACCCAACTGATGAATACCTGCTTCGAATGACAAACGCGTGCGAGTCGAATTTTTCTCAAAAATCATGGCCAAAGTTCGATCATGCAAAGGATGCCAAGTTTCGTAACGCTTGAATTTTGCTTTTAGAAAAGCAGCTCTTTCTAAAAGATAGGCATAGTCATCCGCGCTGAAATCAGCGAATTGCAAATAATGTCTAACAGGAATAGTTGAAGCCATAACTTTCAATGCCTGATTAATTTAAATATCGACTCAAGGTATTTGCGGACTGCTAAAATACTAGGGTTACCCCGAACTAATCATCTATTTATACCGCAAACACATCGTGACGACCAAACAATTCTTTATCCAAGGTCTCACCCACGATGGCAAATCCTTTAGACCCAGCGATTGGGCTGAGAGACTCTGTGGCGTCATGGCTCAATTTAGACCCGAAGGTGACACCAGTGACCCTCGCTTCACCTACTCACCTTATGTCAAACCAGTGAATATCGCTGGTATCAAATGTGTGGTGGTCGATGAACGGCTGCGTGACATTGAGCCCAAAGCCATGGATTTTATTAAAAATTTCGCAAAAGACAATCAATTACCGATCGTTGAAGCTTGCGAAATTCCAATAAAATCAAACAACTAGAAACAAAAAACCCGCTCCGGATCAGGGAACGGGCTCTTTTCCAACCAATTAAATTTAAGCTGTCATGCCCTTAACCGCTGCTGAAAGGCGAGATTTTGTTCGCGCAGCAGTGTTCTTGTGGACAACTTTCTTGTCAGCAATCTTATCGATTGTGGCTTGCGCGGCTTGGAAAACCTTAGCAGCAGCAGCCTGATCACCTGCGTCTACGGCCTTGCGCACAGACTTAATAGCCGTACGAAGACGTGAACGCAAGCTTGCGTTATGTTCATTTTGTGCAACGGCCTGGCGGGCGCGTTTGCGAGCTTGGGCGGTATTTGCCATGTTTGTAACCTTTAGGGGTATTGCCAAAAGAAAAAGATTATAACTTATCTGGGGCAAGCCTACCACCCCCAGCAAAAATCTGTAAAACTATGCCTGTGAACTTATTATCTGCCGCCGCCAAAGTCAGTAGCTTGACCATGCTATCCCGTATCACGGGATTACTTCGTGAAACACTCATTGCCCGTACTTACGGGGCTTCAGAGTGGACCGACGCTTTCAATGTGGCGTTCAGAATCCCCAATTTACTTCGCAGACTCTTTGCAGAAGGGGCTTTTTCTCAAGCATTTGTGCCGGTTTTGGGCGAAACCAGCACCAAAGAAGGTCAAGAGGGCACTTCCTTACTCATCAATGCCATTGCCACGATTTTGTTCTGGTCGCTTGTTTTGACAGTCGTGGTGGGTGTCATCGCCGCACCGTGGATTATTTTTTTGGTCGCCTCAGGCTTTCAAGCGGGGAGCGCTTACGAAGCTAGCGTGACCCTGACCAGAATCATGTTCCCTTACATTGGCCTCATTTCAATGGTGTCACTGTCTGCTGGCATCTTAAATACTTATAAAAGATTTGCTGTACCAGCTTTCACGCCAGTGTTACTCAACCTGTCGATGATTTTTTCATCTTGGCTACTCTCACCCTATTTTGAGACCCCCATTTATGCCCTAGGCATTGGCGTCATTTTGGGGGGCATCACTCAATTGGCGATTCAGATTCCGGCTTTGGCAAAAATTGGATTACTACCCAAAATCAGTTTTAGCATGGCCAATATAAAAAATGCATGGAATCACCCGGGTGCAAAAAAAATTCTACAGTTAATGGTTCCGGCTTTGTTTGCAGTTTCAGTGGCCCAACTCTCCCTCATCATCAATACCAATATCGCCTCTCACTTAGTGGCTGGTAGCGTCTCATGGCTTTCTTATGCAGATCGCTTGATGGAATTCCCAACCGCTTTATTGGGCGTTGCGATCGGCACAGTGCTTTTACCTAGTTTGAGTAAGGCCAATGCGATGGAGAATCAAGAGCAAGTCGCTGAATTAATGGATTGGGGCTTGAAGTTAACTTTCATCTTGGCAGCCCCTGCTGCTTTGGCATTATTTTTATTTGGTCAACCATTGGCGGCCGTTCTATATCACTACGGTCAATTTACTGCGATTGATGTGAGCATGACACAACATGCCTTAGCTGCTTATGGTGTTGGCTTAATTGGTTTGATCATGGTAAAAATTTTGGCCCCCGCCTATTACTCCAGACAAGACATTAAAACCCCAGTGAAAATTGCCATCCGAGTTTTGGTTTTGACACAAATAGCCAATATCATTTTGGTTCCTTGGTTGGATCACGCCGGTCTCGCTCTCTCAATCGGTTTAGGCGCTTGCTTAAATGCCTATCTCTTGTGGCGTGGCCTGCACAAATTAGAACTACTCAAGAAAAATGCTGGGTGGTTCAAATTCTTTGCTCGACTCCTTTTAGCACTCATCGGGATTGCCATCATTTTTTACTTGGGGGCACGCCAACACGATTGGTTGGCCCTTAGAGAAACTCCCATGATTCGCATTGGCTTATTGGGTGCATGGCTTGGTTTAGCAGGTGCTCTATACCTTGGAATCTTGTGGATCACTGGATTTAGAACAAAAGATTTTTTATATAAAGCCTAAACAGTTTTATCAGTTAAGCTATTCATCATGCCAACACAACAACTTGATTATTTTGCCTCTTTGGTTGCAGAAGATGAGCACTTTCCTCTGACTGAGGCCAGTATTGCCATCGGTCAACACGCATTCCCCGATTTGGTCGTACAACACGTATTTGATGAATTGGATGTTTTGATTGAAAAACTCAAGCACCGGATCACTTCTGAAATGGCTGGGATTCAAAAGCTACAAATTCTAAAAAACTACTTTTACAAAGAACTAGGTTTTGGACCCAATCGCAATGACTATTACGACCCCAATAACTCTTATATCCACACTGTTCTAGAAACACGGCGCGGGATTCCAATTTCTTTGGCTTTAATATTCATGGAAATGGGCCAGCAAATTGGCCTAAATATCAAAGGCGTGTCTTTCCCAAATCATTTCATGGTGCGCTTGTCATTGCCTCAAGGAGAAGTGATTCTGGACCCACTCACAGGTACCTCCTTGTCTAAACAAGAATTACAGGAAATGCTTGACCCTTATTTGGATGCTCAAGGTTACCGTGGCGAATATCAACTCCCCTTAAGTGCCTTTTTAAGATCATCCAGTCCTCGTGAAATTCTTTCGAGATTTCTTCGTAACTTAAAAGCCATTTACACACAACAAGAACGTTGGGAGAGATTGCTTGGTGTTCAGCAACGCTTAGTGATTTTGCTTCCTGATGCCATTGAAGAAATTAGAGACCGCGGTCTGGCCTTGGCTCAATTGGACTACATCAGACCAGCGATTGAAGACATGCAAAAGTACGTCAACGAATCACAAGATGCCACAGATGTGGATGAGATTCGGGCTCAAATTATTCAACTTGAAGAGCAATATCGCCACCATTAACCATTGATGTGAGTTTTATGAGAAGAGCGATTGCCGCCCTACCTGACACCCTGATTAGTCAAATTGCTGCCGGCGAGGTGGTGGAACGCCCTGCTTCCGTGGTGAAAGAAGTACTTGAAAATGCCATCGATGCGGGTGCTCAAGCCATCACGGTCAGACTCGAAGAAGGTGGCATTCAACGCATCTCAATTCAAGATGATGGTGCTGGCATTCCCTCGAACGAATTACCTTTGGCAATTCTTCGTCATGCCACCAGCAAAATTACCTCTTTATCGGATCTTGAATCAGTGGCTTCTCTTGGTTTTAGAGGTGAGGCGCTGGCTTCGATTGCTTCTGTCTCCAGATTTAGCATCACCACACGCACAAGCGAAGATGATCATGCTTGGCAAATTGAAGTCAATGGCGGTCAAACCATGGGGGCAGTCACTCCCGCATCAGGTCCAATAGGAACCACCGTTGATGTTCAAGATTTGTATTTCAATACACCTGCCAGAAGAAAATTTTTAAAAAGTGCCTCGACAGAACTTGGTCACTGCTTAGATGTGATTCGTCGAATCGCGCTCTCTCGACCTGACATCAGCATGGCTGTTTGGCATAACGGAAAAATTACTGAGCGCTGGTCCTCTGGCAATATTGAACAAAGAGTTGACGCCATCTTAGGACAAGAATTTCATGGGTCTAAAATCGCACTTGAACAAGTTTCAGGATCTCTTTCTGTTCGTGGCTTCATCAGTAAACCCACTGCCAGTCGTGCGAGGGCCGATCAGCAATACAGTTATGTAAATGGTCGCTTTGTTCGTGACAAGGTGATTCAACATGCGATTCGAAGCGCCTATCAAGATGTCTTACATGGAGATCGTCAACCGATGGTGGTTCTTTCTCTTGAAATTGATCCCCAATTAGTCGATGTCAACGTACACCCCGCTAAGACAGAATTACGCTTTCGAGAGAGTGGCGCAGTTCATCAATTTGTTTTTAAAGCCATCCAACATGCACTCGGCGTGGCAGCAGGCCATAACTCGACAACAACCCAAGCAACATACTCTTTTGCGAACCCCATCTCAAATCCAAATTCCAACACTGGGTTCAATGCCTGGGCATCATCTTTGAACAACTCCAGCCTACCCTTAACGGCGGATGGCAAAAATACCATTGATCAATTTTTCGTTCGACAAAATGAACATTTCGCGCCGGAAGTCTCTGCGCCAACAAATTCTGATTTCCCCTTGGGTCATGCGATTGCTCAAATTCATGGAATTTATATCTTGGCCCAGAATCAAGCCGGATTAGTTTTGGTGGATATGCATGCTGCACATGAACGAGTGTTGTATGAAAAACTCAAAATTGATCTGGCCGAAGGGCTCAAGATTCAACAGTTGTTGGTCCCCGTGGTGATGCACGCATCCGAACTTGAAGTCGCAAAATCTGAAGAGCATCGCAATACCCTGATAGAACTTGGGTTTGATATTGCGACTCTGAGCCTTACTCAATTGGCCATTAGAACCATTCCCACACTATTACAAAAATCCGATCCGGTCGGACTGGTGCGAAATTTGTTGAATGAGCTAGACTCAACCGGCTCTAAAGCTGTGGTTGACGCTGCTCAACATGAACGCCTAGCGACTCAGGCCTGCCATGCTGCTGTGAGAGCTCATCGACTATTAACGCTCACAGAAATGGATGCACTTCTTAGGCAAATGGAACAAACGGAACGAGCCGATCAATGCAATCATGGTCGCCCAACTTGGATACAGCTAAGCATTCAAGATCTCGATAAATTATTTTTGCGTGGTCGCTAATGGCTTCAATGAAGCAAGCTGTGATTGCCATTGTTGGACCCACCGCCAGTGGTAAAAGTGCGATTGCCCTGCAAATCGCAAGGGCCGCCAAAGCCAAAGGCAAGATCATTGAAATCATTAGCATGGATTCGGCGCTGGTTTATCGCGGCATGAATATTGGCACAGCCAAACCCAGCCGGTCTGAACTTGAAGAAATCACTCATCACGGCATAGACATCACAGAACCAGAGGTCGCTTACTCAGCAGCAAAATTTTCCAAAGATGCAAAGCAATGGCTCAAAGAAATTGAAGCTCGAGGACACATTCCTCTGATTGTGGGGGGGACCATGCTGTACTGGCGAGCTTTAGCCCATGGTCTATCAGAGATGCCAGCAGCCAACCCAGAGATTCGTTTCAAACTGGAGCAAGATGCCGCAGAAAGAGGGTGGCCAGCGATTCATGCTGAACTAGAAAAAGTCGATCCCATCGCCGCTGCACGCATTGAAATGAATGACTCACAAAGAATTCAGCGAGCCTTAGAAATTTATCTTAGTACGGGTAAATCAATGTCTGCTTGGCAAAACGGAAGTCCGACCACGAGTGGTCGAAGCAATGACCCCATATCGCCAGACATCCCCTTGAATTTTCGCTTGTTCTCAATTGAACCTTCAGACCGATCAGTGCTTCATGAACGCATTGCCAAACGTTTTGAAATCATGATGCAAGAAGGATTTTTAGAAGAAATGAAATCACTTCATCAAAATCCAAAACTTCACCCCGATCTACCTTCCATGCGTGCAGTGGGTTACCGTCAAGGCTGGGATTATTTAGATCAAAAAATCAATTTTCAAGAATTTCAAGAACAAGCCATCGCCGCGACTCGTCAATTGGCCAAAAGACAATTAACCTGGCTGCGGGGCATTCAGGACAAACAAGTGATTGACCCCCTGAACGAGGATGATCTGAAAAAATGTGAGCAAGACATTCTTGCTCACTATGGGATTAGAGAATTTAACTAAGATTTAGTTAAATAACGATGGTTTGGTGAGCACCAGCAGGTCTTGCTACCACTTCACCTAATTGATAAACCTTTTCACCCGTTGATTCCAACTGAGCTTTCGCTGCAGCAGCATCGGTAGCATTCAAAATAACGACCATGCCGATACCACAGTTAAATACACGATGCATTTCAGCATCTTCCACGCCGCCCTTGGCTTGAAGCCATTGGAATAACTGAGGCAATTGCCATGCATCACGATGTAACACTGCCTGAGTGTTTTCTGGCAATACGCGAGGTACGTTTTCAACCAAACCACCGCCAGTAATATGGGCCATGCCCTTCACGGTAATTTTGTTCATCAATGCCAACATGGATTTGACATAAATTCGGGTTGGGGCCATCACCACATCGCTCATGCTTTGGCCATGGAAATCATCACTGGCCTTGGCGCCTGCACGGTCAATGATTTTGCGAACCAATGAGTAACCATTGGAATGAGCGCCACTAGAGGCCAAACCAAGAATTACATCGCCAGGGGCAATCGTTGCACCAGTGATCATTTTGGATTTTTCAACTGCGCCAACTGCAAAGCCCGCCAAGTCATATTCCCCCTCTGGATACATGCCTGGCATTTCCGCTGTTTCTCCACCAATCAAGGCGCAACCAGCTAATTCACATCCCTTGGCAATACCGCCCACGACAGTTGCCGCCGTATCGACTGATAACTTGCCGCACGCAAAGTAATCCAAGAAAAAGAGGGGTTCAGCACCTTGCACCAAAATGTCATTGACACTCATGGCCACCAAGTCCTGACCTACGGTGTCATGACGATTCCAATCAAAGGCGAGCTTTAGCTTGGTTCCCACGCCGTCCGTGCCTGAAACCAAAACTGGCTCTTGGTAGCGTTTGGGTACCTCAAAAAGGGCTCCAAAACCACCAATACCGGCCAATACGCCTTCACGCATGGTTTTTTTAGCCATCGGCTTAATGCGCTCTACAAGTGCGTCGCCGGCCTCCATATCCACACCCGCATCACGGTATGAAAGTCCCTTGGAATGAGAAGAATTTTGTTCAGACATAGCTATAAATGTATTTGAATCAGTAGAATCTTAGAATTCTAGTGGATACGCAGAAGCTATGGCCTCTTTATTAACAACTTTTTTAGCCGCTTTTATCCTGGCTTACGTCCTAAGGCCCCTATCTATGCGCCTTTTGGGCTTAGGCCTAGGAAAAACTTTAGCAGCCATCTTGACCGTTTTAATTGGCTTTTTAAGTCTTTTGGGTTTGTTAATTCTTTTCTTAAGTGTTTTGCAAAAAGAATTGCCGGCTTTAAGACATCAATTACCTATTTGGCTTGAACAATTAAAGAATGTTGCCGGGCCTTGGCTCAATCACCTGGCCATTAACCTTGATATTCAACAGATTCAATCGACCATCCAAAGTAAAGTTAGCGCCCACCTCTCAAATAATGCGGACACTCTCATTACTCAAAGTCTTTCCACTCTTTTGAACTCTGGCCAAACGATTTTGAGCAGCATCGTTGGCTTTGTTCTGATTATTTTTGTTGTTTTCTATTTAATCATTCAGTGGGATGAGTTTTTCAAAAAACTAAGCCCGATCATTCCTCCAAGATGGCTAGCTCAAACTCAGCAAATTTTCAGTGAAATTGACGAACTGCTCTCTCAATATTTAAGAGGTCAATTACTCGTTATCACCGTACTCGCAGTTTTCTACTCTGTGGGCCTATCTCTTTTAGGTATGACCGGTGCGCTTGCACTTGGATTATTCAGTGGTCTGGCGATTTTTATTCCATACATTGGTTATGGTGTAGCACTCATCTTGGCCCTGCTATCCGCTTTACTTCAAGCCGAGACTGGTGTGAACGTTTTTGCCATCCTCGGTTTGTACATTGCAGGACAAGTGCTGGAGAGTTTTTTACTCACCCCTAAGTTGGTCGGAGACAAAATCGGTTTACATCCGGTATTGGTTATTTTCTCGTTGATGTTGTTTGGTGGCTGGTTTGGTTTTTTTGGAGTCCTCTTGGCTTTACCCATCAGCGCTATTCTTTTAGTACTGAGCCGTCACTTACTGACGGCCTACAAAAATAGCTCCTGGTATCAAAGGTAGATTTTTAGTGAATTCATTGCCACGACAAATTGCGCTTGACCTTGGTCACACACCTGAAGTAACACTTGAAAACTTCATTGTCACTGGCAATGAAAATTTGATCAGCCTATTAAAAAATATCCAAAGCGCATGGTCACAAAACCTCTCTAACAGCCCAGGCCTTCGGCCCGATCAACGCATGATTCATTTTTGGGGGGCCAGTGGCTCTGGTCGAAGCCATCTTTTGGCTGCCATGCAAACCAAAGCATCAGAACTTGGCATCAATACTTATTTGTTGAATCATGAAAGTGCTGCCGATGAATGGCGCATGGCTGGCGATCGCTTGTTAGAAGACGGTCAGCAAACTGGGATTTTGTGTGTTGATGACATTGATCATTTAAATGAGTTTGCACAAGGTGCTTTATTTAGGCTTCATAACGCAATACGAGAATCAGAACATCAATATTTATTGACTTCAAGTTTGAACCCAATTCCTCAGCTTGAGTTAAGAGAAGATTTGAAAACACGTTTAGCTTGGGGATTGGTTTTTCAAATGCATGTTTTATCTGACGAAGAAAAACTCCAAGCCCTTCAAGTGGCAGCCAATGCAAGGGGCCTGAATTTATCGACCGAAGTACCTCAGTGGTTACTTCGTCACTTTCATCGAGACATGCCCAGTCTCATGTCTCTTTTAGAGGCTCTCGACACCTATTCTCTTGAAACAAAGAGAGCCATCACCCTTCCCCTGGTAAAAGAAATGTTGGCTCAAAAAAATAAGCATAATGGCGCCTAGATGACACAACTTGCCTTATTTGACCTCGACCACACCCTATTGCCGATTGACAGCGATCATGAATGGGGGCGCTTCTTAGTAAAAATTGGAGTGGTTGACCACGATTATTACGCCGCGCAAAACGAACGGTTTTACAACGACTACAAAGCGGGTCGTCTCGATATTTATGCTTTTTTGGATTTCGCTCTTAAGCCCCTAGCCGATCATTCCAGAGAGCAACTCAATCAATGGCATGAGCAATTTATGGCCGATGTGATTCGACCCAATTTACAAAAGAGCGCCATTGAATTGGTAAAGAAACATCAAGATCAAGGAGACCTTTGTTGCGTCGTGACTGCTACCAACAGCTTTGTCACTCGACCGATTGTGGCTGCCTTTGGCATCCCTCACTTAATTGCCACAGAGCCTGAAGTCATTGGCAGTCAATCAACCGGTCAATTTACGGGCAAAGTCGCAGGCTTACCCAACTTTAGAGAGGGTAAGGTCACTCGTCTTGAAAATTGGCTTCAGACACAAAATTTATCTTGGGAGCAATTGAGTCAAAGTTATTTTTACTCTGACTCAATCAATGATTTACCGCTTTTACAAAAAGTAACTCGCCCCATTGCAACAAACCCTGATTCCAAACTTCGTGCAGAAGCCGAGAAAAATAATTGGTCTGTTCTGGAGCTGTTTGCATGATTCGTCGCTTTATTGATAAGCTCCTTAAAAAGCCAACACGCCAAAAAAAGTTGGTTCATGGTCACCCGCTGACCCCCAAAAAAATCATCAAGCGCACCCATCACATCAACCCTGAACTGCTTTCAAAAAATGCTGTCAAAGTCACACACGTCCTACAAGAAGCCGGTTTTGAGGCTTACATTGTGGGTGGTGCTGTACGCGATTTATTGCTGGGCATAGCTCCAAAAGATTTTGATGTAGCCACCAACGCCACCCCCGAACAAGTACAAAAATTATTTCGTCGCTCACGCTTGATTGGACGTCGCTTTCAAATAGTTCACGTGACTTTTTACGGTAAAGATCGACCTGAAATTATTGAGGTATCAACTTTTAGAGCCCACGTTCAAGCTGATCAAGCGGATGTGGCTGCCAGCGGTCGAATTTTGCGTGACAACGTGTGGGGCAATCAGGCAGAAGATGCCACGCGCAGAGATTTTTCTATCAATGCCATGTATTACGATCCACAAACTGAAACAGTTTTGGATTATCACAATGGCATGCAAGACTTGAATGCCAAAATTATTCGGATGATTGGCGAGCCTAGCCAACGCTACCGAGAAGACCCTGTAAGAATGTTGCGAGCCATTCGTTTCGCCGCCAAAACAGGTTTTACCATTGAAAAAGACACCTTATCTCCCATCCATGAATTAGGTTCGCTGATTCAAGATGTGCCTAGCTCAAGGTTGTTTGATGAAATTTTGAAATTACTGATGTCGGGGCATGCCTGGGCTTCTATTCAAGGCCTTGAGACTGTGGGGCTTCATCACAAGATCTTGCCTCTCATCGATGATATTTTGTCTGATAGTGACCGAACTGAGTTTGTTAAGCAATCTCTTAAAAATACAGATGACAGAATCAAATCTGGCAAGCCGGTGTCAGCCGGCTTCTTATTTGCCACCTTGCTATGGCATGACGTTCGAGCAGCTTGGGCGAATTTTGAGAGCGACTCAATGCCAAGTGTTCCTGCACTGCACGCTGCGATTGATCAGGTATTTGAGCAACAAAAAGAATTTTTAGGCATGCAACGTCGCCATGAGGCGGACATGCGTGAAATCTGGACCATGCAGCCTCGCCTGGAAAAACGCGTGGGTCGTTACCCTTACCGACTCGTGGAAAGTCCAAAATTCAAAGCTGGCTATGATTTCTTGTTGTTGCGTTGCCAAACTCATGAAATTGATACAGAAATCGGTCAATGGTGGACTGACTTCTGGCAAGGGGATGAGGGCATCCGTGCAGAATTGATGCAAATGGTTAAAAATATGCCTCATTCTGCTCAAAATTCATCAGCGCCCAAAAAGAGGCGTCGCAGAAGTCGCTCAAAAGCAGCAAAAACGACTGCTGAGCAAGCAAATTAAAAAAAAGATAAAGTACGGTTATATTGAAAAGGGAGTTTCATGGCACTGGCCTTCATCGGTCTCGGCGGCAATATTGGTGATACGAAGCAACTCATCAAAGACGCCATTGTTTGTCTAGCTCAACATCCAGAGCTACGCATACTTACACGCAGTTGTATGTATCAAAGCGCTCCTGTTGATGCTGAAGGTGATGACTACATCAACGCAGTCATTTCACTAGAAACTCAAATCAGCCCCGAAGAATTATTAAGAATTTGCCAACAAGTTGAATTGTCATTTGGACGTGAACGTCCTTATCTGAACGCTCCAAGAACGCTTGATTTGGATGTCTTGGCCTACGATCAAATAGCCATCAATAATGATGCCTTAACCATCCCCCACCCCCGAATGATTGAGCGATCATTTGTGTTGTACCCCCTCCTAGAAATTGCTCCGGACATTGACCTACCTGGATTTGGTAAATTAACGAAATACATACCCAATGTGAAACACCAACGCATTGAAAAGGTCAAAGGGTGCAATTGCCCTAGTCGACATATTTAAAGGGCAAAAATTTATGGCTTACTTACAAGAAGAATCCCGTTCAAGGGCTCCCATAACCATCTCTAAAATTCAAGAGATGCGCTCTAGCGGAGAGAAAATTGCCGTCCTCACTGCCTACGATGCAAGCTTTGCCTCTTTGATGGATCATGCCGGAATCGATGTGATTCTGATTGGTGATTCACTGGGCAATATTATTCAAGGTCATAACAGCACCATCCCAGTCACCATTGAGCAGATGGTTTATCACACCAGTTGCGTTGCCAAAGGCAATCAATCGGCATTTTTGATTGCTGATATGCCCTTCGGCACTTATGCCTCACCAGCTCAAGCCATGGAAAATGCCGCTTTGTTGATGCGTGCGGGCGCCCACATGGTCAAACTGGAAGGGGGGGCATGGCTTTCAGAAACTGTTCAATATTTGGTTGAGCGTAGCGTGCCGGTTTGCGCACATCTTGGCCTACTTCCTCAGTCGGTTCACACCCTGGGCGGATTCAAAGTTCAAGGCAAGACAACTCAAGCCGCCGAAGCTTTAATCAATGATGCAAAGGTTCTACAAGCAGCTGGAGCGCAACTGTTGGTTTTGGAGGCCATCCCTTCTGACTTAGGTAAGAAAGCGACCGAATCAATTCAGATACCGACAATTGGTATTGGTGCGGGCCCTGATTGCTCTGGTCAAGTATTGGTCATGCACGATATGTTGGGGGCTTTTCCTGGAAGAAGTCCAAAGTTTGTGAAAAACTTTTTAGAAGGTCAAACTTCTATCGAGGCGGCGTTTAAACAATACATCAGTGATGTCAAGGCCGGAAAGTTTCCGGGCCCTGAGCATGGTTTCAAATCTTAAGCCGCTTAATTAAAGAAATCTTTGACACGATCCAACCAACCCTTTTGCTGAGGATTGTGCTTGGCGCCGCCTGATTGCAGGCTTTCTTCAAATTGCTTGAGTAAATCTTTTTGTGCTTGATTTAACTTCACCGGAGTTTCTACTTGCACATGAATATACAAGTCTCCTGGCAAGGCAGTTCTTAAACTCTTGATGCCTTTTGACCTGAGTCTGAAGGTGCGCCCACTTTGAGTTCCCTCGGGGACTTCAAAGCTTGCCTTGCCAGACAAAGTTGGCACTTGAATCTCACCACCCAAAGCAGCTTCTACAAATGAAATCGGCATTTGGCAATGCAGATCATCTCCATCGCGTTCAAAAACAGAATGAGGTTTGATATGGACTTCTACATACAAGTCACCACTGGGTCCACCATTGACACCCGGCTCACCATTGCCAGCAGAACGAATTCTCATACCATCATCAATACCCGCTGGTATTTTGACTTCCAAGGTTTTTTGAGATTTTATTTTTCCAGCGCCATGGCATTTCTTGCATGGTTTAGGAATGTGCTTGCCTGAACCATTGCACCTTGGACAAGTTTGTTGCATTGAAAAAAAGCCCTGTGACACTCTGACCTGACCTGAGCCATGACAAGTGCCACAAGTTTCTACCTTAGAGCCAGGTTCGGCTCCCTCTCCGCCACAATGATCGCAATTGGACCAGCTGGGAACTCGGATTTGCGTTTCGTGACCATGAGCGGCTTCCTCTAAGGTAATTTCCATGCTGTAACGCAAGTCTGCGCCACGATAGACCTGAGGACCACTGCGACCACCGCGCGCTGCACCACCACCAAAGATATCGCCAAAGATGTCACCAAAGGCGTCTCCAAAACCGCCGAACCCTTGGGCACCAGCGCCACCAAACCCACCCATATTAGGATCAACGCCTGCGTGACCATATTGATCATAAGCAGCACGTTTTTGAGGATCCGATAGCATCTCGTAGGCCTCTTTGGCCTCTTTGAATTTACCTTCAGCCTCTTTGCTGTCTGGGTTTCTGTCTGGGTGATACTTCATGGCCAACTTTCGATAAGATTTTTTAATCTCATCGTCAGTGGCATTCCGAGCTACCCCCAGAACATCATAAAAGTCGCGCTTGTTAGCCAAAACAATTCCTTACTTCTTGTCGTTTACTTCCTTGAAATCAGCATCAACGACATTGTCGTCTTTAGGCTTAGCATTATCACCGCTTGGCGCACCCGCTTGATTCTTTTCAGCCATCGCTGCATAAACTTTTTCGCCTAACTTTTGACTTGCCTTACCAAGTTCTTCAGTTTTTGCAGTAATGGCCTCTTTATCAGTACCCTTGATTGCTTCCTCAAGATCTTTGCTAGCGGCTTCGATTTTCTCTTTTTCACCAGCCTCTAAAGAAGCACCATGCTCTTCAAGCGCTTTCTTAGTTGAATGAACCAATGCTTCTGCAGTATTGCGGGCATCTACTAACTCACGCAACTTGCGATCTTCTTCAGCATTGACTTCAGCATCTTTAACCATGCGCTGAATTTCTTCCTCAGACAAACCTGAGTTAGCTTTGATGGTGATCTTATTTTCTTTACCAGTGGCCTTGTCTTTGGCACCTACGTGCAAAATACCGTTGGCATCAATATCAAAAGAAACTTCAATTTGTGGCGTACCACGGGCAGCAGGAGCAATGCCTTCTAAATTGAACTCACCCAACACCTTGTTGGCCGCAGCCATCTCGCGCTCACCTTGATAAACCTTGATGGTTACCGCAGGCTGATTGTCTTCAGCCGTTGAGAATACTTGAGCATGCTTGGTTGGAATGGTTGTATTTTTGGTGATCATCTTAGTCATCACACCGCCTAAGGTTTCAATACCTAAAGACAATGGGGTCACATCTAGCAACAATACATCGGTACGATCACCAGACAAAACTGCGCCTTGAATCGCAGCACCTACAGCAACAGCCTCATCTGGGTTGACATCTTTACGAGGCTCTTGACCAAAGAATTCTTTGACCTTTTCTTGAACCTTTGGCATGCGAGTCATACCGCCAACCAAAATAACGTCATGAATATCACCGACTGAGACACCTGCATCCTTAATGGCTGTGCGGCAAGGATCAATGGTGCGGGCGATTAAGTCATCGACCAAAGACTCAAGTTTGGCACGAGTCATTTTGATATTTAAGTGCTTAGGACCTGAAGCATCTGCTGTGATGTATGGCAGATTAATGTCAGATTGTTGGCTTGATGACAATTCAATTTTTGCTTTTTCCGCAGCCTCTTTTAAGCGTTGCAAAGCCAAAACGTCTTTTGATAAATCAACGCCCTGCTCTTTTTTGAACTCATCGATGATGTAATCAATGATGCGCTGGTCAAAGTCTTCACCGCCTAAGAATGTGTCACCGTTGGTTGATAACACTTCAAATTGCTTTTCACCATCAACATCAGCAATTTCAATGATGGAAACGTCAAAGGTACCACCGCCCAAGTCATATACCGCAATCTTGCGATCGCCTTTTTCTTGTTTATCTAAACCAAACGCTAAAGCAGCCGCTGTTGGTTCGTTAATGATGCGCTTGACATCTAGGCCTGCAATGCGGCCAGCATCTTTGGTGGCTTGACGTTGACTGTCGTTGAAGTAAGCAGGCACTGTAATCACTGCTTCAGTCACTTCTTCACCCAAATAATCTTCTGCAGTCTTCTTCATCTTACGAAGAACTTCAGCAGAAATTTGTGGAGGAGCCATTTTTTTACCGCGCACCTCAACCCATGCATCGCCGTTATCAGCTTTAGCAATCGTGTAAGGCATCAAGTCAATGTCTTTTTGCACTTCTTTTTCTTCAAATTTACGGCCGATCAAACGCTTGACCGCATATAAAGTATTGCGAGGATTGGTCACAGATTGACGCTTGGCGGGCGCACCTACCAAGATTTCTCCATCTTCCATGTAAGCAATAATCGAAGGTGTCGTGCGGGCACCCTCAGCGTTTTCAATCACTTTAGGGGTGTTGCCCTCTAAAACTGATACACATGAATTCGTGGTACCTAAGTCGATTCCGATAATCTTTGCCATGCTTAACTCCTAAAAATTGTTTGATATGTTGAATTTGAGGATGAATCTTGATTTTTCAAGCCATCTTTATTTGGGTTGACTCACAGTCACCAAGGCCGGCCTTAAAACACGATCTGCAATCAAATAACCTTTTTGCAAAACCGTCACCACCGTATTGGCTTCTTGCTCATGGGGCACCATCGCAATAGCTTGATGACGATGTGGATCAAACTTTTCACCGATTGGATTGATCTCTAAGACGCGACCCTTTTCCAAAGCAGACATTAATTGCTTGAGGGTCAACTCAACCCCCTCTTTCATTTTGGCTGGATCTGCACCATTGTCAGTCAAGGCGGCATTCAAACTATCCAACACAGGCAATAAGTTTTCAGCAAAACCTTCGATCGCAAACTTGTGAGCTTTGGTTACCTCTTCCAAAGAGCGACGACGGGCGTTTTCAACCTCAGCCTTGGCACGCAAGAATTGATCTTGGAACTCCTGAAGTTGAGCCTCCAAAGCTTGGATTTTCTCTTCAGGGGTCAACGGAAGCTCTGGCTGCGCTGATTCATCTGCCGGCTCGGAAGCGTGCTGGGTACTGGATTTGTTATCTAACTCGTTGATTTCTTGAGTTTTTTCTGAATTATTGTCTTGAGTCATAGGTCATTTACTAGTTCAATAAATGACTATGTAGGGCTTAAATCCCCAAATTCAAGAGTGAAAAGAGGATTTATTAAAAAAATCTTTAAGGACCAAATGAGAAGCTGGCTTGAACCCTTGGTCTCTATTCACACCTTTTTGTTGGCCAACTGTGCCGCACGCTCCAAGCTCACAGCCAAAACCTCGGGCGACTCGGGAATTTGAGGCCAACCAGCCAAATGATCGGCCGCAATTTCAGCCAACCCAGAAATCCAAGCAGCACTGTTATTCAAGCAAGGAATGTAGTGATACTCACCACCCCCAGCGGTTAAGAAATCATCACGCACTTCCATCGCGATTTCTTCAAGTGTTTCCAAACAATCAGCTGGGAAACCTGGACAAAAAATATCTAGGCGCCCTGTTTTCTTTTCACCCAAAGCTTGAACGGTGGGCGCGGTGTAAGGCTTGAGCCATTCGGCTTTGCCAAATCGAGATTGGAAAGTCACCATCGCTTGATCTGCTGACAAGCCCAGGGCCTCTCGCAACAAGCGCCCGGTTTTGTGACATTCACAATGATAAGGATCCCCTTTATCAAGGGTGCGCTTAGGAACGCCATGAAACGAAAACAATAATTTATCGCCTGCTTCAAAATTAGGACGGCCATGCGCTTGCCAATAGGCTTCTACTTGCTCTTTAAGAGCCTGAATATACTCAGGGTGATCGTGATAGTGTTTCACGATTCGAAGCTCAGGTTGATTTCGCCACTTGCCGATAATTCTAAAAATTTCATCAAACGTTGATGCGCTGGTGGTGGCTGAATACTGTGGGTAAAGAGGCAAGACCAACAAACGCTCCATACCCAAACCTTGCATGCGTTTGAGGACAGATTCCAAACTTGGATTGCCATAACGCATGGCGGTGTCTACCAGGATATTTTTTCCTTGAGCCAATAATTTTTGCTCTAAGGCTTGACCTTGTTTCTTCGAATGCACTAACAAGGGGGAACCACCATCAGGGCCGTTCATCCAAATACTGGCATATTTTTTAGCAGACGCTCCTGAGCGAATCGGCAAGATAATTAAGTTGAGAATGAACCACCAAATGAATTTAGGAATTTCAACCACTCGAGGATCAGATAAAAACTGCTTCAAATAAGGCTTTACGGCTGCTGCCGTAGGTGCATCAGGGGTTCCTAGGTTGACCAATAAGATGGCTGTTCGTTGGGCTGGGCGATTAATGGCCATGTCTTACCTCACTTATTAAAAATTCCACCACTGCCACTGACACTCAAAGCACTTGAGAGCAATTTAGAGGTAATGTCTACAATAGGAATTACGCGCTCATAGGCCATTCTGGTTGGCCCAATCACACCTAGAGTCCCAACGATTCTGCCATCTACATGATAGGGTGCTGTAATCACGGCCATGTCTTCCATTGGAACCAACTCACTTTCTCCGCCGATGAATACTTGAACCCCCTCGGCACGTGAAGACACATCCAAGAGTTGCAACAACTCAGTCTTCTCTTCAAAAACACCGAAGAGTTGTTTTAATTTATCCATATCTGAAGAAAGATCTCCCACATTCAACAAGCGTCTCTCTCCGGAAATAATCACATCTGAATCAGGTGAATTGTTCTCTGCCCCCACCTTCAGAGCAGCTTCCATCAAAGAACTGATACCAGATTTAATATTTTCTAGCTCTTGGCGAAGTCTTTCTTTCACAGCATAAAAGCTCAAACCAGCAAAATGGCTATTTAAATAATTGCTTGCTTCAACCAATTCTGAAGGACCATAGTCACGCTCCGTCAAAATAATTCTGTTTTGCACATCACCTTCAGGCGTCACCAAAATTAATAAGATTCTTTTCTCAGAAAGTCTTAGAAACTCAACTTGTTTAAAAATTTCAGAACGTCTTGGCGTCAGAACTACCCCAGCAAAGTTGGATAAATTGGACAAGACTTGCGCAGCGGCAGTCACAACCCGCTGGGGAGCGTCCGCCTGAATGGCATCTTGCGCCTCATGCGCCATCACTTCTTCGATGGGCTTGACCGTGAGCATCGTATCGACAAACAAACGATACCCTTTAGGCGTTGGAATTCTGCCAGCTGAAGTATGTGGGCTGGCCACAAAACCCATGTCCTCCAAATCAGCCATGACATTTCGAATGGTCGCGGCTGACAAATCTAACCCTGAAAATTTAGACAAAGCTCGAGAGCCCACGGGCTGTCCGTCAGCGATATAGTGCTCTATCAGGGTTTTTAGTAGACTTTTTGAACGATCATCCATCATTTATCAATTGTAGGGCTATTGGGGCTATGGTTTAATCAACATCATGTCAAATCTTAAGACAAAAAGCTCGCAAAAGCATTTTAAGAAAATCGCCTTGGTTGGAAAGTACCAAGCGGATGGCTTTGCCCACATGCTTTTAAACCTTGCCAATATCCTCAAAAATCTTGGTTGCGAGGTATTTCTAGAGGCAGAAACAGCTTCCAACACCACCATCACCCAACTTCCCAGTATCCCAGCACGTGAATTTGAATCAAATATTGATTTGGTGATTGTTTTGGGTGGAGATGGGACCATGTTGGGCATTGCCAGACAAATTGCCGGTCAAAATGTGCCACTGATTGGGATCAACATGGGCACTTTAGGTTACATGACCGATATTCCACTTCAAGATGTTGAGCTCGTTCTTACTGAAATGTTGAATGGTCAGTATGAATCAGATGTTCGTTATTTATTAGAAGCCAAAGTGATTCGTGACACAACCGTGATTGGCTCAGGCTTAGCTTTGAATGATGTGGTTGTTAATCGTTCTGGTTTTTCTGGAATGCTCGAGTTAACCGTTCGAGTCAATGACCAATTCATGTACAACCAACGCTCCGATGGTCTGATTGTGGCCACGCCCACTGGATCAACTGCATACTCAATGTCAGCAGGTGGTCCCATCTTGCACCCCTCAGTGGCGGGCGTTGTTTTGGCTCCCATTGCGCCCCACGCACTCTCTAATCGCCCAATTGTTTTGCCCAGTGATTCGCTGATTGCGATTGAGTTGGTTGGCGGCAAAGATGTGACAGTTAATTTTGATATGCAATCGTTGACTCAGCTCCAAATTGGCGATGTGATTGCCATCAAACGTTCACAAAAAACAATTACCCTGCTTCATCCAATTGATCACAGCGATTACAGAGCACTTCGCCAGAAATTGCACTGGAACGAATACCCTTCCTCTTTCTAAATATGTTACGTAGCCTTCATATACGCGACTTTGTGATTGTCGATGAACTCGATATTGATTTAGAGAATGGTTTCACCGTTCTCACTGGGGAAACAGGCGCCGGCAAATCCATCTTATTAGATGCACTTTCTTTAGCGCTCGGAGAAAGAGCCGATCCTAGCCAAATTAGGGAAGGGAAAAATCGCTCTGAAATTTCAGCTATTTTTTCTATAAACCCCCCACTCAAAAAACTGGTTACCCCTTGGTTTAACGAGCATGATTTCTCAATTGAAGATGATGTGATCATTGTGAAGCGAGTGATTGATACCAGCGGTCGAAGCAAAGCCTTTATCAATGGCAGTACCGCCACACTATCTCAACTGAAGGAAATGGCTGAATATTTTGTCGATATTCATGGGCAGCATGCTCACCAATTACTTCTTAAGTCAGGCGCCCAAAGAGATTTATTGGACAAGCAAGGCAAACTCGAATCATTGGTGAGCGAAGTTAAAGTCTTGTATCAAGGATGGCAACAATCACTTAAGCAACTAAAGTTAGCCAAAGAAGCTGGTGAGAGTTTGCAAAAAGAACAAGAGCGACTCTCTTGGCAACTTGAGGAACTTGATGCGCTAGCACCCAAAAATGGGGAGTGGTCTGAAATTGAAGTTGAATACGCACGCCTAGCCAATGCTGCCAAATTGATTGAAGGCTCTCAACTAGCGGTCCAACTCTTGCAAGAGCAAGAGTCGAACGCCGAAGAACTTCTTTCTCGAGCGTTTCATGAAATTGCTGATTTAGCAAAGCTAGACAGTCATCTTGAAGATGCTCGAATTGCCATCGAATCAGCACAAATACAAATCAGCGAGGCTGGTCACAGCCTGAACCGCTATTTACAGAAAATTGATGTCGACCCAGAACGCTTAGAGATTGTTGAAGAGCGCCTCAAAGCGTTGCACAGTGCCGCCAAGAAATTCAAAGTCACGCCAGAAGAGTTACCTACCACCTGGTTAGAAATCAAAGAAAAAGTGGCTGCAATTAAAAACTCACAAGATTTAGATGCTTTAGAAGAAAAACTAAAAGAGTCTCACTCTGCCTACTTAAAGTCAGCCAAGAAATTAAGTCAAGAGCGCAACAAAGCAGCCAAAGTCATGGAGTCTTCTGTAACAGCCGCCATGCAAGATCTAGCAATGTCTGGCGGAGTCTTTGCTATTCAGTTAGATCCACTGCCTGAGGGCAGCTCTCATGGACTTGAACAAATAGACTTCTTGGTGGCGGGCCATCCAGGCGTGAGCCCAAAATCTCTATCAAAAGTTGCTTCAGGCGGTGAATTAGCCAGAATCAGCTTAGCCATTAGTGTGATTACTTCAGAAGCCAGCCAAATTCCAACTCTGATTTTTGATGAAGTGGATTCAGGGATCGGTGGAGCCGTGGCTGAAACCGTCGGGAAACGTTTAAAAGAGTTAGGCCAAGCGCATCAAGTGTTATGTGTCACTCATCTTCCTCAAGTGGCAGCTGAAGGTCATCAACATTGGAAAGTCATTAAAGAAACCAAAAACAATGTCACCACATCAAGCATGACCAGTCTGAATCGACAAGAACGCGTCGAAGAAATCGCCCGCATGCTTGGCGGCGCAGAAATCACTGACACCACAAGGCGTCATGCCCGAGAATTACTCGGACAATAACACCTCTTGCCAAAGTTTTTTGACAGCCGATTGCGCATCCACCAAGGATGAATCCATCCCCTCCTTAGAGACTCGGGTTTTTTCAGCACCATCCAGACGAATTCGATGCTGATATTCTCGATAAAGTCGATATGCATTGGCCACTTGATGCGCCAAATCAGATGAAATAAGTTTCTCTTCAGCCGCCAAATTTAACAATGCAATATTGCCCCAGTTGCCCAAAAGCTTGGAATGAGTACCGCTAAATCGAAGCACCAAATACTGCACAATAAATTCAATATCAACCATGCCACCTTCATCATGTTTGATATCAAATAAGCCTGAATCATTGGGATGACCCTCGCTGACCTTTTGTCGCATCTCAATGATTTCTTTTTTCAACAATTTCTCATCTCTTACTTGAGCCAGTACTTCAGTCCTGATTTTTTCAAATTGATCGCCAATTCTTGAATCACCGGCACAAAATCTAGCGCGGGTGAGCGCCTGATGCTCCCATAACCAAGCAGCGTTATCACCTTCACGCAATTGATAACGTCTAAATGAATCAATGCTTGTCACCAATAAACCAGCAGCCCCATTGGGGCGAAGTCGAGTATCAATTTCAAACAAAATGCCAGCAGAAGTTGAAGCAGTTAACCAAGCAATCAAACGGCGAGCAAACAAGGCATAGCGCTCACCTGCTTCTTGATCAGATTCAGGCGCATCATATAAAAAGACGATGTCTAAATCAGATGCATAGCCCAATTCTTTTCCACCTAATTTGCCATATGCAATCACTGCAAAGGATGGGGGCGCCGATGGATTTAAGTGAAACTTCTCGGCCACCAAGGGCCAAACACGTTCAATCGTTAAACCTAAGATCAAATCGGCCAAGGCAGATAATCGATCACTGACTTTTTCAATGGGTAAAGGTTCATTACGGCCAATGCCCAACTCTGCTAATAATGTTAAGAATGTTTCAGTGTGATGGACTTGACGCAATATATCCATTGCTTGCTCGGCCTGATCACCATGACTTTTGGCATCATCTAACAAAATATTGACATCCACCTTCAATTTAGTCCAGTAAACACTGGGGTGATCCTCAGGGGTATATTGACCCTGACCTGTCAATAAATCGTCGAGCAAGTGAGGGTGCTTAATTAAATAATCCGTGCCCCACTTTGAAGCTGAGATGAGCGCAATCAAGCGGCTCAAAATATGGGGATACTCACTCAACAGTGAAAGATAAGAAGATCGTCTTGAAATCGAATCCAGCAAACTCATCATGCGAACCATGACTTCATCTGCTCGCGAAACTGACCAATCTTGCTGACAGACGTAATCACAAGCTGCGGACATCAACTGGGTAAATTTTCTTCGAGAGGCATCCGATAAAGATCGCTGGCGAGCGCTACCCCACCAATTGGCCCATCGCTCTGATAGTTCGGGGTATAGGGTTGGCGGCGTCCATGGGGTGCCCGCCTCACCATTCAATCCTGCTTCAGCATCCTGCTTTTTGAGAACAAAGGCATCGGCAAATAATTTGGCCACATTGTCTCGATGCTGATCAAGTTGGGTTTTAAATTCAGTCAGAGAAGCATGCCCCATAGATTTAGCTAAACGCGCCTGAGCCTGTTCATCACTGGGCAAATGATGAGTTTGCGCATCTTCCCAATATTGCAGACGATGCTCCAAGGCTCTCAAATACAAATAAGCCTCAGTCAACTGGCTCAGTTCGGTTTCTCCGATGAGTTGACGATCATGAACCGCCTTCAAAACTTCCAATGTCGGCCGAATTCTTAAACTGGGATCTTGACCGCCCCGAACCAATTGAAACATTTGGGCCATGAATTCAATTTCTCGAATGCCTCCACGCCCCAACTTCACATCTACGGATCTTCCTGGCTGCAACAAACTTCTTTTTTCCGCCTCATGCTGAATCTGGGCGTGCAACTCGCGAATTGCTGCAATCACTCCAAAATCTAAATAACGACGATAGACAAATGGCCTGACTAAATCATTTAAGCCCTTTTGGCATCTTTCATAATCCAGATGATGCTCTGGAGGGTAAACCATACGACCTTTAATCCAAGCGTACCTCTCCCACTCTCGCCCCTGAACACTGAAATACTCTTCCAACATTCCTAAACTACAAACCAAGGGGCCAGAATCCCCATTGGGACGCAAGCGCATATCCACCCTGAACACAAAACCCTCGGACTTCAATTCACTCAAAAGAGCAATGAGCTTTTTTCCTAAACGGGTGTACCACTCATGATGAGAAATACTTTTCAGACCACCTTGAGTATCACCTTCTTCCTCATAGAGAAAAACCAAATCAATATCTGATGAGACATTCAATTCTCGGCCACCCAATTTGCCCATTCCAACCACCATCAGTGGAAGATACCGGCCAGCTTGACTCAGGGGCTCACCGACCAATGGCTTCATGTCTTGGCGAATGATGTCTATCGCCAACTCAATGGAACGCTCTGCAAATAAAGTCATCGCCTGGGTGACTTCAAAAACATCTGCCAATTGACCCAAATCTCTTGCAGCCAGCAATAACATGAATTTCTGTCTAGCCAACCTTAAAGCGGCACCAAACTCTTCGATGGATGGGGTTTCAGATTGACAGATGGATTGAGGGGACTCCAATAGTTGCTCAATTGACTTCATAGAGACTGGCTCAGTCACCATACCCTGTAAATCGTTGGCCCACTCAGGCTTGGCATTCAACCAACGAACTGCATAGGCAGAATGCTCCAAAAGAGACGAAAATTGAGAAATATTGGTTGTCATAGGTATCATGTTATCGCTATCAATCCCTGCTCGGCTACAGCATAATTAGAAAAATGTCTTGGTTTAATCAATCCACCTCAAAAGACCCCGCTCGACAAGGAGTTGCCGAGCTCAATTCTTTGGGCCAATGGAAAAAGAGATTGGCTTGGTTTATTGCTGCCTTTGCTGCGATTTTTTTAATCACACATCTGACTGTGCGATTTTATGTATGGCCTAAAGTTGAAGAAAATAAGTCATCTTTTGAACAAGTGATCAGCCAAAATTTAGGGGTGAATCTTCAAATTCAATCGATTCAAACCGGCTGGGACTTTCTTTGGCCCTCATTTGAAATTGAAAGTGTTCGTTTATATGAAAAAGGCTCTCAAGATTCACCTAAGTTAACCATTCCAAAAGTCAGCGGAAAGCTCTCATGGGAAAGTTTGTGGAAATGGCAACCTCACTTTCATGACTTAAGCTTTAATGATGCGCTCATTCAGATTCAAAGAGACAAACAAGGCAATTGGAATATTGCAGGTATTCCATTAGATCAGTCATCCGCAGGTTATCAATTTGGTAATTGGCTATTTGAACAAGATAGTCTTGAAATCAATAATGCCAAAATCACATGGTTAGATCAAAAATTTCAAACCAATCAGCATCAAATCAATATTGAATCGCTGACACTTAAAAACTCTTGGTTTAAGCATGCGATTGGTCTTAAAGCCAGAACCCCATGGACCAAAGATATCACTGAGATCAAAGCCAATTTTCGGCACCATGTCTTTGGCAATGCTGGAAATTGGGAAGATTGGATTGGAAAAATTGAATGGGTCGCCGAAGAAATTAATCTCGCTCCCGTCAGCCAGTTAATCGAAATGCCCATCCAGGTTATTTCAGGCTCAGTCAATAGCCAAGGATTTCTTTATTTAGATAATGGTGTGCTAGATGGTGGTGAAACCAAAACTCAAGCAAATAATTTACATTTTGAATGGCCTCGTTTAGGTAAACCACTCAAGATTGCGAATTTAGAAACAGTCATTGAGCAAAAAACATCCGGCAAAAAACTATCAGTCAGCGCCCCTTTATTCAAGTGGCGTGCAAAAGATAGTCCTCAAGATAAAGAACTCAATGGCATCAGTCTTTACTGGGAAAAAGCACCCAACATCGATTCGATCAAACACGCAGGAATTCAAGCCAAAGAATTAGACATTCAGCTCATAGAACAACTGGCCAAACAATTTCCACTTCCCAAGGAAATCAATCAATTTATAGAAAACTATCGCCCTTCGGGTAATTTAAAAGACCTTGATGCCAATTGGCATGCGGATACCAGTAAATTGCCTTTCAATATTCAACTGCCAGGGTTTCAAGCATCGCACTACAAACTTTCTTTTGCATTTAAAGAGGCTGCTTTACGCCCTGAGAAAAAAGGCCTACTGTCTTTCTCCAACTTATCTGGAAAAATATTCGCCACTGAATTAGGTGGAGAGTTAGCCATTGATGCCGAAAACACTGCATTTGTTTTACCTCAGGTATTAGAAGATGATTTTCTATCTCTACAGGAAGCCCAGGGTTCCATTCAATGGGTGAGAAAAGATCGGCACACCGAATATCAAATCAGCAATATGCGCTTAAAGCATGAAGCTGCCAAACTCAAATTTGACGCAAGCTATAAAACCAAATCAGAAAAATCGCCAGAAGCCCTCTATATCAAAGGATATATTGAAGAAGCCTCTGTCAAAAATATCACGCGTTTCTTTCCCAAAGAAATGTCAAAGGACGCGCGCAACTACCTAAATGGCTCATTGAAAAACGGCTTCATCAAAAACGGCTTCGTTCACATCAACGGCAACCCTCACCACATTCCTTTTTCTACACAACACCCTGGAGTCTTTGAGCTACAACTTCCCATTTATCAGGTTCAATACTCTCCCGCACCCAATGTTGAAAAAAGCCGAGGGCAATGGTCAGACTTTATGAACGTCACAGGCACCGTTTCCTTTAGTGGCCCCAAATTAAAGCTTGATCTTAAATCGGCTGATTTTGAATCTATTCAATTAAGCAATATAGATGGCTTAGTCGATGACATCAGTAGTCGACAATCGGTATTAAAAATCAATGGCACAGCGCTAGGCAGTACAGTTGATTTAATCCAGTATTACATCAAAAGCCCCTCTGGTTTGCATGCACAAAACTTAGCCAAAAAAATTCAAGTGAATGGCAACGCTCAATTAAAAATTAATATTGAAATGCCTCTTCATGAAACATCAAAAACCAAGCTTCAAGGAGAGGTTACTTTAAAAAATAATCAGGCCACCATCAGTGATTCTTTGGAAATTAAGAATATCAATGGAGACCTACTCTTTTCCGAAGAAAATATTGTTGGCCGAAACTTAAAAGCTGATTTATTAGGTGGTCATGTCTCGATTGACAGCGGCAACAAATTGCCATGGCAATCATCCTCAGACATGAAAGTCGTGGGCAAGGCAGAGATTAAAAACTTAATCGCCGCTCTTAATCAATCGAACAGTCAAAACATCAAAGTAGTACAAGAACAATTGGCTGGCGACGTAGCTTATGAAGGAAAATTAGCCCTGCAATCTGCTGGCTATCGATTAAATCTAGATCTGAAACTCAATCAACTGAGCTCGTCCTTGCCAGCCCCTTTTAATAAAAAAGTAGGCGCCACTTTAGATGGTCAAATGAGCTTACAAAACATCAACACAGCCCCGACCAAATCACATCACGGCCAACTCAAGCTTGGGAAGCTGATTGATGCTCAATTTATTCTAGGTCCTCAGGACAATATGCGCCTAGGCCTTGGCATTAATACTGTGGGAGTTGTTCCAGAAAAAGGCTTCTCCAGCAGCGTTGTATTAGATCAACTGGATGTTGCCACTTGGCAGAATTGGTATAAAAAATATTTCCCTGAAAATAAAAATATTGCCTCAGCATCTAGCGCAAAATCATCTGGTTCAGATTTTGATTTAGACACTCTGTCAGCCAAAATTAAAATACTTAAATTGGCGGATAGGGAATTTAAAGATGTGGTTGTTTTGGCAACCCATGACAAAGACCAATGGCATGCTAGCTTGCAATCATCCATTGCCACAGGTCTGGTGCAATGGAAATCAGCTCGAGCAGGTTTACCTCAAGGCAAGCTAAGTGCCCGTTTACAAAAACTCGTGATTGAAAATACCGAGTCTGGCGAAACCGTCACTCGAGGCATCAATAAACAAATTGAAAAAATCCCCGCACTTGATGTTCGCTCAGATGAGCTAATTTTTAATGGCCAATCCTATGGCGAAATGGAACTGCTAGCGAGCAATGATCAAGCAGACTGGAAGATAGATAAGTTATTACTTAAAACGCCCGACGCTCAAGTCAATGCCACAGGTAAATGGGTCTTGCCAAAAACCAGCAAACAATTCAATACTGGCAAAACGGAATTAAATTTTGATTTAGACATTAATAATGCTGGCAAACTTCTTGCTAAGCTCGGCTTTCCTAAAGCAATTGATGACGGCTCCGGAAAGTTGGTTGGGCAAATTAGCTGGTCCAACGCGCCTTATAAATTTGACATCAAATCTTTACAGGCTGATTTATCGCTTGATTTGATTAAGGGAACAATTCTGCAAGTCGATCCGGGAGTGGCTCGTCTACTAGGCGTTTTGAGCTTTCAAGGTTTAACCAGAATTGCGACCCTTGATATTGGCGGCGTACTCAAACCTATCGTCACGCAAGGCACACCCTTTGATCGAATTACCTCACGAGGCCTGATTCAAAATGGTCAAGCAAATATCAAAGACCTCAATATGAGAGGGCCACAAGGAAATATTCGCTTAACCGGCAAAGCAGATTTGATTGAAGAAACTCAAGACGTCCGAATTACCGTGGTTCCTAACTTCAATGCTGGTTCTGCGTCTTTGGCCTATACCTTTGTCAACCCGATCATCGGCTTAAGCACCATGGTTGGTCAATATTTAATCGCTGATGAAGTAAGCAAACTCTTTCAACTGGACTACTTGGTTCAAGGCACCTGGGCAAGCCCTCAAATTATTGCTTTAGATAACAAAGGCAAACCTTTGGACGAAAAGCAATTAAAAGATATCCGCGATAAGTCATTGCTTAAACAACAAAGCCCCAGCAAGAAATAATTTGGGGTTAATATCCCTCTCATGACTTCCAATCAACTTACGGTCGCAGCAATTCAGATGACATCAACCACTTCGGTTGATAAGAATTTACAAACTGCCAAAAGCCTCACTCAACAAGCAAAGCAGTCAGGCGCAGATCTTGCGGTTCTTCCAGAATATTTCTGCCTCATGGGTCAAGCAGACACAGATAAAGTTGGAATCAGAGAATCCCTAGGCGCAGGCCCAATTCAATCAGCCCTCAGTGAAATAGCGAAAAATAATCAAATCTATTTGATCGCCGGAACCATCCCTTTGGTTGCCAACTCCGAACATCAAGTTAAAAATACCAGCTTGGTGTTTGATCCAAATGGGCAAATGATTGCGCACTATGACAAGATTCATTTGTTTGGCTTCAAGCAAGGATCGGAAGAGTATCAAGAATCCAATACCATTGAGGCAGGCCACTTACCCTGTAGTTTTACTCTCCACAAGAATGGGTTTGATTGGAAATTTGGGGTATCCATTTGCTACGATATTCGCTTTCCTGAGTTATATCGTCAATTAGGTCCGGTTGATTGCCATATTGTTTCTGCAGCATTCACCTACACCACAGGCCAATCTCATTGGGAAATCCTACTTCGCGCCAGGGCCATTGAAAATCAATCCTATCTTTTGGCCAGCGCACAAAGTGGCTTACACACCAATGGCAGAAGGACTTGGGGCCAAAGTATGCTGATTAATCCTTGGGGCGAAATCCAATCAGAGCTCAAAGAAGGCGAGGGTTTTGTCATTGGCACATTAGAGAAAAGCAAAATTCAAGAAATACGAGCAAAATTACCATCACTACAACATCGAATCTTATAAGTTAGCAATGAATTCACCTCTTGCATTAGAAAACCCCCTTCAATTAAGCAGAGCTGACGCTTTAAAAATTGCAAAAGATATTTTGCTTGCTCCTGCAGGAATCACTGAATCTGATTTACACAAAACATTGATGCACATGCATACGCATCAACTGGATGACGCCGATTTATATTTTCAAAGAACTCATCATGAATCTTGGAGTCTTGAGGAAGGCATCGTTAAATCCGGAAGCTTTAGCATTGACCAAGGCGTTGGTGTCAGAGCCGTTAGCCATGACAAAACAGCTTTTGCATATTCTGACGAAATCAGCGCCAGCGCTTTAAAGAATGCGGCTGAGGCCACCCGTGTCATTGGGGCTCGCAATCAAAAAACTCATATTCCCCCTCAATGGAATACACCTAAAACTCATGCACTCTATCAACCTCTGAATCCCTTGGACAGCTTAGACGCCAAAGAAAAAATTGCTCTTCTAGAGCAGATTGAACGCAAAGCAAAAGCCAAAGATCCTCGGATTGTTCAAGTCATGGCTGGTCTTGCTGGTGAGTTTGATGTGGTTTTGGTTGCAAGAGCCAACGGTGTATTGGCAGCAGATATTCGTCCTTTGGTCAGAGTTTCGATTACCGTGATTGCAGAACAAAATGGTCGGCGTGAAGTGGGATCTTCCGGCGGCGGTGGTCGCTTTGACTATCAATACTTTGTCACTGAAAAGATTGATCATTGGATCAATGAAGCCGTTCGTTCAGCTCTTATCAATCTAGAGTCGAGGCCTGCACCAGCCGGTCCAATGACCGTGGTCTTGGGGCCTGGTTGGCCAGGAGTCTTACTTCATGAAGCAATTGGTCATGGTCTTGAAGGTGACTTCAATCGTAAAGGCTCCTCGGCTTTTTCAGGAAAGATCGGTCAGCGGGTCGCTGCAAAAGGTGTGACCGTTGTGGATGATGGCACCATTGCTGGTCGTCGCGGATCATTGTCTGTGGATGACGAAGGTAACCCAACTCAATGTACAACCTTGATTGAAGATGGCGTACTTAAAGGCTATATACAAGATAGTTTGAACGCTCGATTGATGAACATGCCCACAACAGGTAACGCCAGACGCGAGAGCTATGCATCCCTCCCCATGCCCCGCATGACAAATACCTACATGCTAGGTGGCAAGGATGACCCCCAAGAAATCGTTGGCAGTATCAAAAAAGGTCTATACGCTGTGAACTTTGGGGGCGGGCAAGTGGACATTACCAGCGGCAAATTTGTCTTTTCAGCATCAGAGGCCTACTGGGTTGAAAACGGAAAAATTCTTTATCCAGTCAAGGGGGCGACCATCATTGGAAACGGCCCAGAGTCCTTGAAAGACATCAGCATGATTGGCAATGACATGGACCTTGATAGCGGAATTGGGGTTTGTGGCAAAGATGGTCAAAGCGTGCCCGTTGGAGTTGGACAACCCACCCTCAGGATTGACAATATGACGGTGGGCGGGACCGCTTAATTCCTAAATTAATAAATCTGTGCTACATTAAGCCCATGTCTGCAAATAAATTTTATTTCTTTTACTTTTGGTTCTCAGCCCTAGGCGGTCGAGAGGCAGAAATTCAAGCATAAATTTCTAGCACTCAAAATAACCGCCGACGTAAACGGCGGTTTTTTTTTACATGATTTAAGTCAAGAATTGAATAAGTTAAGAATACGCAAAAGGAGTTGATGAAATGGTTGATAAAGCACTCAGTAACAGAGACAGTTGGTATGCCAGCGTAGATAAGACGTCTGAAACCGATGATGCTCGCATTCAAAACATCACGGTACTACCTCCGCCAGAACATTTAATTCGCTTCTTTCCAATTCAAGGAACAGCTGTTGAAAAGTTAATCAACAAAACACGTAAGAAAATTCGCGAAATCATGCACGGCAAGGATGATCGTTTATTGGTCATCATTGGCCCCTGCTCAATCCATGACCCAAGCGCAGCGATTGCTTATGCCCAGAAGTTGCTTGAACAACGTAAAAAATATGAAGGTGAACTAGAAATTGTGATGCGCGTGTACTTTGAAAAACCACGCACCACTGTCGGCTGGAAAGGTCTCATCAATGACCCATACCTTGATGAAAGCTACCGAATTGATGAAGGTTTAAGAATTGCCCGTCACTTACTCATTGAAATCAACCGCATGGGTATGCCAGCTGGTAGCGAGTTCTTGGATGTGATTTCTCCACAATACATTGGAGATTTGATTTCTTGGGGTGCAATTGGCGCCCGAACCACCGAAAGTCAAATTCACCGTGAATTGGCCTCTGGCATTTCAGCACCCATTGGATTTAAGAACGGCACCGATGGCAATATCAAAATTGCAACAGATGCGATTCAATCTGCCAGCCGCCCTCACCACTTCTTATCAGTGCATAAGAATGGTCAAGTGGCTATTGTTGAGACAAAAGGCAATGATGATTGCCACGTCATTTTGCGTGGCGGAAAAACCACCAACTATGATGAAGCCAGTGTGGCTAAGGCATGCAGCGAACTTGAAGCTGCCAAACTGCCCGGCTCTTTGATGGTGGATTGCTCTCACGCCAATTCAAGCAAACAGCATGAACGTCAAATTGAAGTTGCCAAAGATATTGCTGCGCAAATGGCAAATGGCTCTCAGCAAATATTTGGCGTAATGGTTGAAAGCCATCTCAATCCTGGCGCTCAGAAGTTTACGCCTGGCAAAGACAATCCTAACGAGTTGAAATATGCCACAAGCATCACCGATGCCTGCATTGGCTGGGATGACTCTTTGAATGTTCTAGAGATTTTGGCCGAAGGCGTTAGAAAGCGTCGTAAGAAAAAATAAATTCAATGGGATAGATAAAATCCACCCATTGATGAATTCAATCAAGACCCTTCGGGGTCTTTTTTGTGATGCCACAATACGTCAGTACCGCCAGCCGCTCGATTGAGAACACGGGCCAAAACAAATAACAAATCAGACAAACGATTGACGTATTGACGTGGCGAATCATGAATCGGCTCATGACGACCCAATTTCACAATAGAGCGCTCTGCACGACGACAGACTGTGCGGCAAACGTGAGCTTGAGCCGCTGCACGCGTGCCACCTGGCAAAATAAATTCTTCTAGACGAGGCAGGCTAGCGTTGTATTTTTCAAGCCAAACATCTAATTGAGCAACCTGCTCTTCTTTTAATAAAGTGTAATTAGGGATGCAAAGCTCGCCACCCAAATCAAATAAATCGTGTTGCACTGTTGAAAAGAGGGCTTTTAACTCAGAGGCCACCGATTCAGGAATATCTTCAGTAATCAACACGCCAATTTCTGAATTTAATTCATCCACATCACCCATGGCACAGATTCTGAGGTGATCTTTATCCACGCGTTGGCCATCTCCCAAACCTGTGGTTCCGGCATCGCCCGTGCGTGTTGCAATTTGTGTCAATCTTTTACCCATAAGACTGATTATAGGGAAATGGCTAGAATAGAGCTAAACCACTATTAATTGAGACATATGAATACAGTTCATGAGAATTCAGAGGCTTTCATAAAAGCTCGCCAAGCTAGCCTGGTTAAGGCTTTACGGCCACATTTGCCTGAACATGCCCTACTTTGGGAGCCAGAAGACACCATTCCTTATGAATGCGATGGCCTGGCTGCTTACCGTCAAATGCCCCTGGCCGTAGCCCTTCCTGAAAATGAGGCTCAAGCCGTTGAAGTGGTCAAAGTATGCAAAGAACTTCAAGTTCCGATTGTTCCCAGAGGAGCAGGAACAGGACTATCTGGTGGTGCCATGCCAATTTCTCAAGGCTTGGTTTTATCACTCGCAAAATTAAAGAAAATTATCCACATTGATCCCATTGCCAGAACAGCAGTGGTGCAACCAGGGGTTAGAAATTTAGCCATTTCTGAAGCAGTTTCTCAACATGGCTTGTACTATGCCCCCGACCCATCCTCACAAATTGCCTGCTCTATTGGCGGTAATGTGAGCGAAAACTCAGGTGGTGTGCATTGTTTGAAGTACGGATTAACTCTACACAACATTCTTAAAGTTAGAGGCATCTTAATGTCCGGTGAAGTGGTTGAATTTGGTAGCTTGGCTCCAGATGCTCCAGGACTTGATTTGATGTCTATTTTGGTGGGTAGCGAAGGCATGCTGGCGGTCATCACAGAAGTAACTGTGAAGCTTGTTCCTAAACCTCAATTAGCACAAGTCATTATGGCCAGCTTTGATGATGTCGAAAAAGGTGGTAATGCCGTTGCCGCAATTGTTGCGGCTGGCATCATCCCAGCAGGACTTGAAATGATGGATAAAGCGGCTACACGTGCAGTCGAGGAATTTGTTCATGCAGGCTATGACATCAATGCGGAAGCCATTTTGTTATGTGAATCAGATGGCACACCTGAAGAAGTCGCTGAAGAAATTGAACGCATGACGGATGTTTTAAAAAAGAGTGGCGCCATTCGAATACAGGTGTCTAGTAGCGAAGCAGAACGCCTCAAATTTTGGAGCGGTAGAAAAAATGCCTTCCCCGCTGCTGGTAGGATTTCAGCCGACTATTACTGCATGGACGGTACCATTCCACGTCAACACATTGCCACTTTACTCAAACGTATTCAAGAAATGGAAAGCAAGTATCAACTTCGCTGCATGAACGTATTCCACGCGGGCGACGGTAATATGCACCCATTGATTATGTTCAATGGCTCAGATAAAGCGGAGTGGCAACGTGCCGAAGCATTCGGTAGCGATATTCTAAGAACTTGCGTTGAACTGGGTGGAACCATTACTGGTGAGCACGGAGTAGGCATTGAGAAGATCAATGAAATGTGCGTGCAATTCAGTGACTCTGAGCGAGAGCTATTTTGGAAAGTGAAAGCTGCTTTTGACCCCGATAAGCTTCTCAATCCCGACAAAGCCATTCCAACTTTGAATCGTTGTGCTGAGTATGGTCGCATGCGCGTAACTGGTGGCGTTTTACCTCACCCAGAATTGGAGCGCTTCTAATGAGTCAAGCATTGTTAAAAGATTTTGAAGATCAAATCAAAGAAGCAGCAGAATCCAAACAGGTTTTACGCATCACAGGATCAGGCAGCAAAGATTGGTTGGGTGGCACTTTGAAGGGCAGCCCTTTGTCAACCAAAGACTATCAAGGTGTTGTTAGTTACCAGCCTGATGAATTAGTAATCACCGTCAAGGCAGGAACTTCCCTAGCTGAAGTTGAAGCCATTTTGGCAGAAAAAAATCAGCAATTCGCATTTGAACCCCCTCACTTTGGCAAAGATGCCACCATCGGTGGTATGGTTTGCGCCGGTTTAGCTGGTCCAGGCCGCGTGAGTGTTGGCAACCTTAGAGACTTTGTGTTGGGCGCAAAGATCATGGATGGTCAAGGTCAAGTCATGAATTTTGGTGGCACCGTGATGAAAAACGTGGCTGGATATGATGTTTCTAGACTCATGCCAGGCTCGCTTGGAACCTTAGCACTTTTATTGGATGTTTCGATTAAGGTGCTACCTAAACCTGCTGCTACTGCGACATTAACATCAGCCATCAATCAAAAAGATGCCATTCATTTGATGAACTTGCTGGCTAGCCAACCTTGGCCCTTAAGTGCCAGCTCATGGCAAGGCGAAGAAATGGGACAACTTCATATTCGCTTGAATGGTGCTAAAGCAGCGGTGGCTTCAGCCATACAACACTTTGGCAGTCAGTATGGCATGAAACCACTCGACCAAAACGAAGCAGACCAATACTGGAAAAACCTCAAAGAACAACAATTGGCTTGGTTCAACAACTCCCCCGAAACACCTTTGTGGCGATTTGCTGTTGCACCCACATCCAAGCCTCTCCCTTTAAGCGGTGAAACTCTCATTGAATGGCATGGCGGACAACGCTGGTGGAAAGGTCAGATTGATTCAAGCAAGGCAAAACAAATAGCGCTAAGCGCCGATGGTCATGCCAGCATTTTTAGAGCCTCCGATAAGAACTTAGCGATGCTAAGCTCTTTGAAAGATCATCCATTAACCAGACCATTGGCATCCATACAAGATCAATTAAGCAAGGCTTTTGATCCCCACGGCGTTTTTGCAACAGGAAGACTCGCTTAATTATGCAAACAGAATTAGCTTCTCAATTCATAGGCACACCAGATGGTATGACTGCTCAAAAGATTTTGAGTAAATGTGTTCATTGCGGTTTTTGTACAGCCACCTGTCCAACTTATCAACTGTTAGGTGATGAATTAGATGGCCCACGTGGGCGGATTTATTTGATCAAACAAATGGCTGAAGGCAAGAAAGCCACTGAAAAAACGCGTGAACACCTTGACCGCTGCTTAACTTGCCGAAACTGTGAAAGCACTTGCCCAAGCGGTGTTGACTATGGTCACTTGATTGATATTGGTCGTAAATGGGCTGAAGAACAAACCAATCCTAGACCCCTATTAGAGAGAGTTTTGCGCAAGGCCTTGGCCAATGGTTTGACGAATAAACCTTTGTTTGATGGCGCCATGAAAATTGGTCGCATGGTCAGACCCTTCTTGCCAGGGGCCATTCAACAAAAAATTCCTCAAGGAAGAAAGCCCGGCAGCAAACCAAATACGCAATCTCTTTCAACCAAAATGTTGATTCTTGAAGGATGCGTTCAACCTGGCATGCTCCCGAACATCAACTATGCCAGCTATCGCGTAATGGCTCATCTTGGAGTTGATGTATTAGCAGCGCCGAAAGCTGGATGTTGTGGCGCTCTTAAGTACCACTTGAATGAACAAGAAGCCGGTTTAGACGACATGCGTCGCAACATTGATGCATGGTGGCCTTACGTCACCGGAACAGCTCCGGAGTGTGCGGGAGAAAAAGTTCAAGCAATCATTATGAATGCTTCAGGTTGTGGAGTAACAGTCAAAGAATACGGACATATTTTGAGAGACGACCCGCAGTATGCTGAAAAAGCTCAGGTCATTTCAAACCTATGCAAGGATTTAATTGAAATCTTGCCAAAATACACACAACAACTCAAAGAAAAAATCGGTGGCTTAGCCAAACAGGAGGGCGTTATTTACCACCCTCCTTGCACCTTGCAGCATGGCCAAAAAATCAAAGGTCAACTGGAATCTCTTCTCAGCGACCTAGGCATTGGTGTTCATACTTGCCAAGACAGTCATTTGTGTTGCGGTTCAGCAGGCACTTATTCAATTTTACAAGCTGACTTGTCAAAGCAATTAAAGAAACAAAAATTGAACCATCTTCAACAAGCCGTTGATACGCATGGTGCCCAAAGAATTGTTTCGGCCAACATTGGCTGCATCACTCAATTACAGAATGATCAAACACCTGTTGAACACTGGATTGAACTGATTGATTCTTTAATAGAAAAGCATGAGGGTCATGGCCTCCATTCAAGCTAATCTAGTTAAAACTCGGGAGCGCATTGCGCAAGCTGCAAAAGCCTGCGGACGCTCTCCTGATGAAATTAAATTATTGGCAGTCTCTAAAACTTTTCCTGCAGAGGACGTCCGAACGGCTTTTTCCTTCGGCCAAAAACTATTTGGAGAAAACTATGTTCAAGAGGGCGTGGCCAAAGTTCAGGCCCTCAATGATCTGCGCACTGAAATTGATTGGCATTTCATTGGACCCATACAAAGTAATAAAACTAAAGATGTTGCTGAGCACTTTGATTGGGTTCATAGTATTGATCGCTTAAAAATTGCACAACGTCTCAATGACCAAAGACCAGAACACATGGGGCCGATTCAAGTATGCGTTCAGGTCAATATCAGTGGTGAAACCTCAAAAAGTGGTCTGATGCCTAACGAATTGCTCGATCTATGTCTTCACATCAGTCACATGCCCCGCTTGCGCTTGCGAGGACTGATGAGCATTCCTGAACCTACGGACGACGTGGTCTCACAAAAAAAAGCACACCGAAGCTTGTTTGAACTCTTTCAAAATCTAAAAAAATCCAGCTCTTTAGATCACTCCTTAGTTCAACTAGACACACTCTCCATGGGAATGTCTTCAGATATCGACTCTGCGATTTCAGAAGGTAGTACGATGGTGCGTGTTGGAACAGCAATTTTTGGAAAAAGAACTTATTCATGAGCACATTATCTAATCTTAAAATTGGCTTCATTGGTGGCGGCAATATGGCGAGCGCAATGATTGGTGGCCTGATGAAACAGGGTGCACAAGCCAAACATATTTTTGTAGCAGATCCTTTTGATGAAACACGTCAAAGACTTGAACGTGACCTTTCAATCATTGCAGCAGCCAGCGTTGATAAACTAGCACCCCACATTGAATCTTGTGATGTGGTGGTTTTGGCAGTGAAACCTCAACAATTCAAGATGGCCGCCAATGAACTTCAACAAGTTTTAAAGAATTTTTCTAATTCTCCTCTGTGCATTAGTGTTGCTGCCGGCATTAGAAGTTCAGATATGGTCAAGTGGCTTGGTCACTCAAGAATCATTCGCGCCATGCCCAACACACCCGCCCTTATCAGCGAGGGCATAACAGGGCTTTATGCTGACTCAAAGGTAAGTTCTGTTGATCGACAATTGGCGAGTGATATTTGCAGCGCCGTCGGTAAAGTTGTTTGGGTTGATTCTGAAAAACAAATGGATGACATCACTGCGGTATCCGGAAGCGGTCCAGCATATGTCTTTGCATTTTTAGAAGCTCTTGAAAAATCAGCGATTGCTCAAGGCTTAACTCTTGAGCAGGCTCGATTATTGGCGATTCAAACACTTCAAGGTGCAGCCAAGCTCGCAGCAAACTCTTCTGAATCACCCGCCACTCTTCGTGAACGCGTGACCTCTAAAGGAGGCACAACATTTGCTGCTTTGCAGATTCTTGAGCAAAATCATTGGTCAGAAATCATGATGAAAGCCGTTGCCGCAGCCAGTCAGCGCAGCGCTGAAATGGGTGAAGAATTTAGCAATCAATAAGAAAAGGCAATGGCAAGAAACAAGCTCATGCCAAACCAGTTGTTTCTTTTGAATGCCAAGAAACATTGATCAGGCTGCCGATTTTTAATTAATCCGTAGTAATACACACTGAGTGCTATCGCAATGGCTAAAAACAGCCAAAAAATCATTGGGAGCTGAAGTTGCCATCCCAATATGGCAAAACTTAAGATTGCAATGGCATAACAAAGGCAAATAACTGCAACGTCTCTTTGCCCAAAAGTAATGGCCGATGTCTTGATGCCCAAATTTAAATCATCCTCTCGGTCTACCATGGCATAAGCAGTGTCATAAGCGATCGCCCAAGCAATATTAGCAATAACGAGTATCCAGGCATAAAAAGGGATTTCATTAGAGACCGCGGCAAATGCCATCGGAATACCAAATGAAAAGGCAATTCCCAGAATTGCTTGAGGAATTGAAAAGAATCGTTTCGTGAATGGATAAATGATGGCCACTGCCAAGGCAGGAATGGATAAGAGCTTGGTATAAAGGTTCAGTGGCAATATCAGCAGAAATGCAAGAAACGCCAAAACACCAGCCACAATCAAAGCTTCAAGGGGTTGAATTCTTCCTGCTGTTAAGGGTCTATTTTTTGTCCGGGTGACATGCTTATCAAAATCACGATCAGCAAAATCATTGATGGCACAACCTGCACTGCGCATCAAAAAACAACCTGTCACAAAAATAATCAAATGCAGGAACTGAGGCGAACCTTTTGATGCAATCCACAAAGCCCACAATGTTGGCCACAAAACCAATAAAGTTCCAATGGGTTTATCAAAACGTATCAACGCTAAATAATTAGACCACCTAGAGGACATTACAAGAATTCCACTCCGCCAATCCCGCATGTTTTGATTGCCTCTGCCAAGGCATGCATGGCTTTGGTTCTGGCATAACTTTTCCGCCACGCTAAGACAACACGACGCTTTGGAATCGGTTCTGCAAAGCGAATGTACCGAATTAATCCTGATGCATGAACATCCTCAGGAATGGATGTCATGGGCATGATGCTAATACCAATGCCACCAGCCACCATTTGACGAATGGTCTCAAGAGATGAACCCTCAAAACTACTGAGTTCACCATCATTTTGGTTCTTTTGCATATCTGGACAGATATCTAAGACTTGATCTCTAAAGCAATGCCCCTGCCCTAATAAAAGAGTTGTTTGAGACTTGAGCTCATCATGCTGAATCATCGACAAAGTCTCCCAAGGATGCCCCTGAGGAATCGCGACCATAAAGCCCTCATCATAAAGAGGCAATACTTCAAGACCGCTTTGTGGAAATGGATCAGCCAAAATGGCAGCATCAATATCACCCTGCTTTAGAAGCTCAAGTAGTTTGACCGTAAAGTTTTCCTGCAGATACAAAGGCATTTGAGGCAAGGCTTCACGGCTTCTAGCAATTAACTTGGGCAACAAATAAGGAGCAATGGTGTAAATCGTACCAAGCCGCACTGGACCAGATAGAGGATCTTGACCATGTTGAGCCAAATGTTTGATGACTTGAGCCTCATCCAAAACTTTTTGCGCCTGATGAATGATGGATTGACCTAAAGATGTGATGGCCAATTCAGAACCAGAGCGCTCAAAGATTTGAATATTGAGTTCATCTTCTAGTTTTTTAATGGCCACGGACAAAGTGGGTTGAGAAACAAAACATGCTTCGGCCGCACGTCCAAAATGCCTCTCTCTTGCAACAGCCACAATGTAACGGAGTTCTGTAAGTGTCATAGGCAGAGGATATCAAGCTTTTAGATATTCGGCACGATTACCAAGCCATCGCCGGAGGTGTTGTTCTGCGATTTCAGGATAGGTCGTTAATAACTGCTGGGCCAATTGCTGCGTTTTTTCAATTAACCAGGCCTCTTTTTGCAAGTCAATGAATCTCAACATGGCCTCACCTGATTGCTTGGCCCCTAAAAGCTCCCCAGGGCCACGCAAAGCCAAATCACGCTCGGCAATGATAAATCCATCCTGAGTTTCTTTCAGGGTTTGTAAACGCTCTTTGGCTGCCATGGATAACTCCGGGCCATAGAGCAAAATACAAATAGACTCGGCTGAACCACGCCCCACCCGACCCCTCAATTGATGTAATTGGGCGTATCCAAATCTTTCTGCATGCTCAATGATCATCAATGAGGCATTGGGCACATCCACCCCCACCTCAATGACAGTGGTGGCAACCAGGATTTGAATCTTGCCTGACGCAAAATCTTGCATGAGGATATTTTTTTCAATTCCTTTTAATTTCCCATGGATCAGACCAACGGATACATTAGGCAATGCACTTTGCAAATAAGCATGAGTCTCAACAGCAGTTTTTAATTGCAATACCTCAGACTCTTCAATCAAAGGGCAAACCCAGTAGACTTGTCGACCTTTTTGTAGCTCAGTTAACAAGCCTTGAATCAATTCGTCTCGTCGCTCATTTTTGACTAATTTAGTGACAATTGGACTTCTACCAGGTGGTAGCTCATCAATCACAGACACTTCCAAATCAGCATAAAAAGTCATGGCCAATGTTCTTGGAATAGGCGTGGCTGACATCATGAGTTGATGGCAATCTACTTCAACACCATCAATTTTTTGTTGCAATTGCAAGCGCTGTTTCACACCAAAACGATGCTGCTCATCAATCACCGCAAAACCAAGTTTAGGAAAATCTACTCCCTCTTGAATCAAGGCATGGGTTCCAATAGCCAGTTGCGCACGGCCACTAGAAATTAATTCTTGCGCCTCTTTTTTTTCCTTCGCTTTGAGTGAACCCGTCAACCACGCAATTTCAACACCCAGAGGGTTTAGCCACTGTGACAACTTACGATAGTGTTGCTCAGCCAAAATTTCGGTTGGCGCCATAATGGCTGCTTGATAACCATGGTCTATACAGTGCAAAGCCGCCAAGGCTGCTACCACGGTCTTACCACTGCCCACATCTCCTTGTAACAACCTATTCATAGGATAAGGCTTGCTTAAATCTGCCAGGATCTCTTGCCAAGACTTTGCTTGGGCCGTTGTTAATTGAAAAGGTAACTGTTGGATAAATTGATCGAGGATGCCCAATGGAATTGGCTTACTTTGCATGGCCACCGCACGCCTTGATAATCTTTTTTGTTTGGCTTGCAGTAAAGATATTTGTTGAGCCAATAACTCTTCGATCTGAACTCGTCGCCATGCTGGGTGAGTACGATTTTGAATGCTCTCTAAATCATCTGATTTGGCAGGTTGATGCAATGTCTTAAGCGCACTCAATAAAGTTGGTAAAGAAGTATTTAAAAAAACCTCCTTTAAAACATCCTCAGGCAGAATCTCTTGAACCAAGGCCTGCAAATCTGGGGCTTGAAAAGCTTTATGAATCGCTTGACGAATGATGTGCTGCCCTACACCGGCCACAGTTGAATAAACAGGCGTAAGGGTGCTAGGCAGTGGCGCTGATGGTGGCACAGCTTTGACTGTCGGATGAACCATTTCAGGTCCATAAAAGCCATCACGAATTTCTCCGCGAACCCTTAAATGTTGGCCCAGTGCCATTTGCTTTTGTTGGCTTGGGTAGAAATTGAGCCACCTCAAAAATAGCTCATCCCCCTCATCATCTCTGAGCACAACCAGCAATTGTCTTCTGGGTCGAAACAGCACCTCTTGACGCACAACTGACCCCTGAACTTGAAAGGTCATGCCACCAAAAGACCCAATTGCTTCTGCAATCGTTGATAATTTAGTCTCATCCTCATAACGAATAGGCAAATGCAAGATGCAATCCAAATTGGAATGCAACCCAAGCTTTTCTAAAGAGGTAGAACTGGCTTTTTTTGTCATTGATAGAATCTTAATATTCTCATGGTACCGCGATGCGTCTTTCAGACTTTAATTACAACCTGCCGCCCGAGTTAATTGCTCAACATCCGCTGCCCAACCGAACAGCCAGTAGATTACTTGTATTAGGCAATACTGGCACTGAAACATTGATACAAGATCGTCAATTTACTGACTTAATTGAACTCTTACAGCCCAATGATTTGCTGGTCTTCAATGATACAAAAGTCATTCCGGCTCGCTTATTCGGAAAAAAGGAAACTGGGGGCTCTGTTGAAATTCTTCTAGAAAGAATTACAAGTGAGCTCACAGCGATTGCTCAAATCAGGGCTTCTAAAACACCTAAACCCGGTAGCAAGATTATTCTTGATCCAGTCGGTAATGAAACACAAAACAGCAAGAATGATTCAATCTCAATTGAAGTACTGGGTCGGCAAGATCATGCTGATAGCCCTTTTTATGAAATCCGATTTTCAAGCCCCTGCTTATCCATCTTAGATCAATACGGGCACTTACCACTGCCTCCATACATTACTCACCAAGCAAATAGCGAAGATTTGGAACGTTATCAAACAGTGGTTGCTAAAAACCCTGGGGCGGTGGCCGCACCCACAGCAGGTCTTCATTTTGATGAAGACACCCTTCAAGCAATTAGATTGAAAGGGATTCAATACACCACCATCACTCTTCATGTTGGCGCAGGCACCTTTACACCTGTACGTACTGAAAATTTAGCAGAGCACAAGATGCACAGCGAATGGTTTTCTATACCTCCTGAAACTCAAGCCTTAATTCATAAGACTCAAGCTTCCGGTGGACGTGTGATAGCAGTCGGCACCACCAGCTTAAGAGCACTCGAGTCTTCTGCTGCCTTTCAGATTCAAGAAGGTGAGACTTCTCTCTTTATTACACCTGGTTATGAATTCAAAGTGGTCAACTGTTTAATCACCAATTTCCACTTACCTTGCTCGACCCTACTCATGTTGGTCAGCGCTTTTGCTGGAGTTGAACCCATCAAAAAAGCTTATGATCATGCCATTGCACAAAAATATCGCTTTTTTAGTTACGGCGATGCCATGTTTCTTAATCGCCCATGAAATCATTTAATTTCAAACTTCTTAAAAAAGACTCCCGCACGCATGCAAGACGCGGTGAATTAACTCTTTCTCACGGCAAGGTTCAAACGCCAATCTTTATGCCCGTCGGCACCTACGGCACAGTCAAAGGGATGACGCCACGCGACTTAGATGAGGCTCACGCACAAATTGTGTTGGGCAACACCTTTCACTTGTGGTTACGCCCTGGTTTGGATGTGATTCAAAAACATCAAGGACTTCATGACTTCATGGGATGGAGTAAACCAATCCTGACTGATTCGGGTGGGTTTCAGGTATTTAGTTTGGGAGCTTTGCGCAAAATCACCGAAGAGGGCGTGGCTTTTGCATCTCCAGTCAACGGTGACAAACTATTCATGTCTCCTGAAATATCCATGGATATTCAAGCGGTCTTGAATAGTGATATTGCCATGCAGTTTGATGAATGCACCCCGTATGAGACCAATGGTATTCCCACGGATGAAAAAACTGCTAAAAACTCACTTGAACTCTCTTTGCGCTGGGGAGAACGCTCCATTCAGAGATTCAAAGAGTTAGAAACTGGCAATGCACTGTTTGGCATTGTTCAAGGTGGCATGTTTGAACATTTAAGAGATGTTTCATTGGCAGGGGTGGCCGAACAAGATTTCGAAGGAATTGCCATTGGTGGATTATCAGTAGGCGAACCCAAACCAGAATTTGAAAGAATCCTCAGTCACATTGGACCTCAATTACCCGAAAATAAACCTCACTACCTCATGGGCGTCGGCACCCCTGAAGATTTGGTCCTGGGGGTCAGTCAAGGCATTGACATGTTTGACTGCGTCATGCCCACCAGAAATGCTCGCAACGGGTGGTTATTTACTCGATTTGGCGACTTAAAACTTCGCAATGCCACTTTCAAAGACGATGTCCGCCCCCTCGATTCAACCTGTAGTTGTTATACCTGTAGAAACTTTTCGAGATCATATTTGCATCACTTGCAAAAAGCCAATGAAATTCTCGGGGCTCAACTTAATACCATCCACAACATTCATTACTACCTCAATTTAATGGCTGAAATCAGGCAAGCCTTAGATGATGATCAATTCCCTGAATTTGTGAGGGAATTTCATAAAAATCGCGCTGTAGGCGTGTCAGAGAGTACAGGGTAAAATCAGACTTTCTACTTGGAGGAAATAAGATGTTGATTAGTAATGCTTATGCACAAGCTGCTGGTGCTGAATCTGGTGGTTTGATGGGTTTTTTACCCCTTATTTTGATGTTTGTGGTTCTTTATTTTGTGATGATTCGTCCACAAATGAAACGTCAAAAAGAAGTTAGAAACATGCTTGAAGCTCTTGCTGTTGGTGATGAAGTAGTCACAGTAGGAGGTTTGATGGGTCGTGTTACTAGCCTTAAGGATCCATACGTGACTGTGGAACTTCTTCCTGGTACAGAAGTAAAAATGCAAAAAAATGCAGTGACTGCTGTATTGCCAAAAGGCACTCTCAAAGAAATCTAAGAAAGAGTTCGCATGAATCGTTACCCGCTGTGGAAATACATTGTTATCGTAATTGCTCTTTTGATTGGAGCCATTTACACGCTTCCTAATTTTTTCGGGGAAGCGCCAGCCGTACAAATCTCAGCGGGTAAAGTCACTGTCAAAATTGACAGCACCACACAAGAACGCGTTGCTAAAATTTTAAGCGGCGCTCAAATTGAACCGAAGGGGATTCAATTTGAACGAATCGGCGCCAATGGCACCATCAAGATTCGCTTAGACAATACAGACAATCAATTAAAAGCCAAAGATGTTTTGCAAAAGGCTCTTAACCCAGATGCCAATGATCAAAGCTATGTGATTGCTCTTAACTTGATTTCAAATACCCCCTCATGGCTAAGCTCCATGGGTGCAATGCCAATGTATCTCGGCCTAGACTTAAGGGGTGGTGTTCACTTTCTTTTGCAAGTCGATATGCGAGGCGCTCTCCAAAAGAAACTTGAAAGCCTGGGCACCGATGTTCGCTCACAACTTCGTGAAAAAGGAATTCGCCATTCAGGCATTGAACGACAAGGCGACTCCATCATTGTTAAATTTTCAAAACAAGATGAAGCGGCAGGCGCCAGATTACTACTCAATAAGATTCTTCAAGATCTTGACTTCAATGTTGAAAAATCCGCCGATGGATTTAAGTTAGTGGGTCAATTTAAAGACTCAGCCCTAAAAGAAGTTCAAGAAAATGCAGTCAAACAAAATATCACCACTCTTCATAATCGAGTGAATGAACTCGGTGTAGCTGAACCCGTGATTCAACAACAAGGCTTAGACAGAATCATCGTTCAGTTACCAGGTGTTCAAGACACCGCAAGAGCCAAAGACATCATTGGTCGCACTGCGACATTAGAGTCGCGTCTTGCCGACCCAGTAAAAACATACCTCTTATCAGGGGAACTACCTCCACCTGGCGCTGACGTTTTCAAAATGGGTGATGGTCGTCAAGTGGTCTTTAAAAAATCTGTGATCTTTAGTGGTGACCGCATTACCAGCGCATCAGCGGGCTTTGACTCCAATCAACGCCCTGCCGTGAATATCACCTTAGACTCAGCGGGTGGCCGCGTGATGCAAGAAGTCACTCGTGAAAATATTGGCAAACCCATGGGTATGATTCTTTTTGAAAAAGGTCGTGGCGAAGTATTAACAGTGGCCACCATTCAAAGTGAATTCGGTGCCAAGTTCCAGATTACGGGCCAACCAAGTACAGACAGCGCCAATGATCTAGCACTCTTATTACGTGCAGGCTCCTTGGCAGCCCCCATGGAAATCATCGAAGAAAGAACCATTGGACCCAGCTTAGGCGCGGACAACATTGCCAAAGGCTTTAACTCAGTCATTTATGGCTTTTGCGCGATTGCAATCTTCATGATTGCTTATTACCTTCTGTTTGGTGCGTTCTCAGTGATTGCCTTGGCCGTCAATTTATTCTTATTGGTAGCGATTCTTTCCATGCTTCAAGCTACCTTAACCTTACCTGGCATTGCAGCGATGGCCCTTGCTTTGGGTATGGCGATTGACTCAAACGTTTTGATCAATGAACGTATTCGTGAAGAATTACGTGCGGGCGCCACCCCACAAGCAGCAATTACAACTGGCTTCGAAAAAGCTTGGGGCACGATTCTTGACTCCAACATCACAACCTTAATTGCCGGCATTGCACTATTGGCATTTGGCTCAGGCCCAGTCAGAGGTTTTGCTGTGGTTCACAGTTTAGGCATCCTAACTTCCATGTTCTCTGCGGTGTTTTTTGCACGTGGGGTTGTTAATTTCTGGTACGGCCGTAAGAAAAAGTTGGACAAGTTATCTATCGGTCAAGTTTGGCGCCCTACTGAATAAAAGGACACATCATGGAATTTTTTAGAATCCGTCGCGACATCCCTTTTATGCGCCATGCATTGGTGCTCAATGCGATCTCTGCCATTACTTTTATTGCTGCTGTATTTTTCTTAGTCACCAAAGGTTTGCATCTTTCCGTTGAATTCACGGGTGGCACAGTCATGGAAATTAGCTATCAGCAAGCAGCTCCATTGAGCTCAATTCGTTCAGACTTGACCAAATTAGGCTATCAAGATGTTCAGGTTCAAAACTTTGGTAGCTCAAAAGATGTCTTAATTCGTCTTCCACTACAAAGAGGCACAGATGGTAAAGCCATCTCATCATCCCAACAAAGCAATCAAGTATTAGAGACTTTGAAGGCATCTCACGCAGATGTGACTCTCAAACGCGTTGAATTTGTTGGGCCACAAGTTGGTAAAGAACTCGCCACAGATGGATTACTGGCTTTGTTATTCGTGATTCTGGGAATCGTGATCTATCTATCTATTCGTTTTGAATGGAAGTTTGCGGTCGCCGGTATTCTGGCTAACTTACACGATGTGGTGATCATTCTTGGATTCTTTGCGTTGTTTCAATGGGAATTTTCTTTATCAGTATTGGCAGCAGTCCTGGCTGTTTTAGGCTATTCAGTGAACGAATCAGTGGTTATTTTTGACCGCATTCGAGAAAACTTCCGCAAGTACCGCAAAATGGAAGTATCCGCCGTCATTGATAACGCCATCACAAGCACGACTAGCCGCACCATCATCACCCACGGAAGTACCCAGATGATGGTTTTAGCGATGCTTTTATTTGGCGGTCCAACGCTTTATTACTTTGCTTTGGCTTTGACCATCGGTATTTTGTTTGGCATTTACTCTTCTGTTTTCGTGGCAGCCGCTTTGGCCATGTGGTTTGGCATTAAACGTGAAGATTTAATTAGCGCTGAAGTTCAAGCGAACCCAAGCAAATCTAAATCAGATGATCCCAACTTTGGTGCTCAGGTTTGATAGATTCAACGAGATGAAATAAAAAGCGGGCTTAAAGCCCGCTTTTTTCTTTTTAGTTTTGTCTCCTCAACACCCTTTTTTTACTGATTGGATGCTGGCTAAATCAATTGCTTACTTAAATTGCCACATCACCCAACTGTTTATTGGCTTTCTTAGACATTTTGAATTGAATCAATGTGACAACAATTGCAAAAATCCAAGGGGATGTTTTAAGAACCCACGTATCGACGTTGACCAATGTAGATTCAAACAATGGCTCTTTAAGAATCATTTGAACAGAGACAGCAAATAAAACGAAGCCACCCACAAAAACCGCATTAGGCCAGCGATCAAGAATCTTAGAAACCATGCTTGAGCCAAAGATCACAACTGGAATACTAATCAGTAGGCCCATGATGATGAACCACCAATTACCGTTAGCGGCGGCTGCAATACCCAAAGCATTATCAACACCCATGACGGCGTCTGCAATCACAATGGTGCTGATGGCAGACCAAAATGTATCAGCTGCCTTAACCTCTTCATGATCTTCTTGGAAAGCCAATTTCCAGCCAATCCAAACCAGAGCAATACCGCCGACCAAACGCAAACCTGGAATCATCATCAAATACGTGATGATTGCGACAGAAATAAAGCGGATGGCAATTGCACCAAAAGTTCCCCAGAAAATGGCTTTTTTACGCAAATGGGGTGGCAAACGATTGGCGGCCATACCAATGACCAATGCGTTATCACCTGCCAATACCAAATCAATCAGAATAATGGCCAAAACGGCCCAGACTGCATCAATGGACATGAAATCCATGGGAGTTTCCTTTATTTTTATGATTGGTCTTGCCAAGGACATCGTCCCCTCGTGCACCGGGCTTTAAAGGCCGTATTGACGACACACGAGACTCACGGATGTGAGCTAGCTACTCCCCAAAGGTTTCAGCGATTCTATAGAAATGCTTCAAACAAGGTTTAACCCTATTAGAAAAATGGGTTTATTGATTTAAGGAAGCCGCCAAGGTCTTTTGGGACCTCTGAATACTTTGAACTACTTGCAATATTTTTTGCGTCGCTCCAGTATGCTGACTTGCAAAATCTAAAGCGCAAGCACTCATACTCTCTTTGATTGTTTGATTCGATAACAGTAAATCAACGGCTTTGACCAAATCTTCTTCATCAAAGATCCGAATGGCGGCATTGGCATCAATCACATCTGCACTGGCCTGTTGAAAATTAAATGTGTGCTCACCCAAAATTATTGGTCGCCCCAAGGCGCAAGCCTCAATAAAATTTTGACCACCTAAAGGTTGCAAGCTACCACCCATGATGACGAAATCAGATAGAGCGTAATACAAACTCATTTCACCCATTGAATCACCCAGAATAATTGGATTACTCACAATTGATTCTGCAAAATTTTGTTCATTAACGAATGTAGATCGACGACTAATTGAATCAAAATGATTCTGCAATAGCTGAAAGACTGCTTCAAATCGCTGCGGGTGCCTTGGCACAATCAGTAAACGTGCATTGATTAAATTTGTTGAATGCTCTGCCAACTTTTCCCATGCCTGAATAATCAATTCCTCTTCACCTTCTCGGGTGCTTGCTGCACAAACAATTTGAAGATGGGTGGGGAGCAATTTTTTGATATGAAGCGCCTGGTCAATTTGGGCAGAATTGGCCTGAACATCAAATTTCAAATTACCCGTGACCTGAATATTTTGCAAATCCAAGGATGAATATCTTTTTGCATCTAAATTTGTTTGGGCCAGAATTTGATAAAACGCACCATAAACAGTTTTCGCGAAACCTTTAAAGCGACTGATGCGACGAGCACTTCTTTCCGATAATCTGGCATTGACCAAAACAATTGGTAAAGAATTTTTTTGAGCGACTAAAACCAATGTTGGCCATACTTCAGTTTCCATGATCAAACCAAGTTTGATTGAAAAATGACGATAAAAAGATTTCACCGCCCAAGAAATATCATAGGGCAAGTAACTTTGAACCAATTGGCCTGTTTGAATAAATTCAGCAAATATCTGTTGACCCGTTGCTCGCCCCGTGGGGGTCATGTGAGTCAATAAGATTGACTCACCCTGATTGATTAAGGACTCAATCAAAGGTGCTGCAGCACGCGTTTCGCCAACCGAGACAGCATGAACCCAAACTCTTGGTTGACGATCATTAACCGCCCATGAAAACCCAAGACGCTCATTGATATGCGTTCGATATTCTTTTTGCAAACGGCTTTTCCATAAAAGCCGAAGTAAAGCCACTGGAAGAGCCAAATGCCAAAAGAATTGGTATAGCCCCAAGAGCAAACGAGTTGAGAAACCCATTGAGGCAGTACCCACCGACGTCATTATTTTTTGAGGCGCTCGGCCAATTCAATGGCTTTACCAATGTAGCTAGCAGGAGTCATCTCAAGTAAGGATTGCTTTGCAGACTCGGGGATGGCCAAGCCTTGAATAAACTCTTTGAGCCTCTCAGGTGTAATACCTTTACCACGGGTCAATTCTTTTAACTGCTCATAAGGATTTGGCACCCCAAAGCGACGCATCACTGTTTGTACGGGCTCAGCTAATACCTCCCAACAATTGTTTAAATCTTCCGCCAAACGATCAGGGTTGGTTTCTAATTTACCCAAACCTTTCAGAGCACTGTCATACGCCAAAAGACTGTGGCCTAAAGCTGTACCAAGATTACGCAATACCGTTGAATCTGTCAGATCTCTTTGCCAACGTGAAACAGGCAGTTTCTCTGATAGATGCTTTAGAAGTGCATTGGCAATGCCTAAATTACCTTCAGAGTTTTCAAAATCAATTGGGTTAACTTTATGGGGCATGGTGGATGAACCAATTTCACCGGCTTTGGTTTTTTGCTTGAAATAACCAACAGAGATATAACCCCAGATATCGCGGTTCATGTCTAATAAAATCGTATTAGCTCTGGCCACAGCATCAAATAACTCAGCCATGTAATCATGCGGTTCAATTTGGATGGTGTAGGGATTGAACTCAAGCCCCAAACGCTTTTCAACCACTTCTTTTGAAAAACTCTCCCAATCCACATCTGGATAAGCTGAAAGGTGAGCGTTGTAATTACCCACCGCACCATTCATTTTTCCTAATAAAGGTACTTTTTCAATATTTTGAATGGCACGCTGCAAACGCATTGCCACGTTAGCCATTTCCTTACCCAAAGTGGTGGGGGATGCTGGTTGACCATGAGTCCTAGATAACATTGGAACGCTAGCATTCACAACGGCTAAATTGGTTAATGCTGCGTGTAATTCACGTAACTTAGGAAGAAGCACTTCCTGACGAGCACCTTTGAGCATCAAACCATGAGAGGTGTTATTGATGTCTTCAGAGGTACAAGCAAAATGAATAAATTCGCTGGCCTTTTCTAATTCTGCATGACCGGCCACTTTTTCTTTCATCCAATACTCAACCGCCTTCACATCATGATTGGTGACAGATTCAATCTCTTTAATACGCTGCGCGTCTTGATCAGAAAAATCACTGACCAGCTTAATTAAAACGGCTTCAGCCGCAGGGCTAAAACTTGGAAAATCAGGCAATTTGGCTTGCGATAAAGCAATCAACCAATGAACCTCCACTTGAACGCGTTGCTTCATAAAAGCAGCCTCAGACAACCAAGACCTCAGGGCATCTGTTTTGGAGGCGTAGCGCCCGTCTAAAGGGGATAGGGCACTTAATGTTGATAGTTGAGTAGTCACAGCTAAATCCTAAAATATCACCGAAAATGTGATTTTAGTCCTTCTGTGCCAATCCGCCTAAATAGATATACTTACACCATGAAATTAATTGGATCACTCACCAGCCCTTACGTGCGCAAAGCTCGAATTGTTTTTGCGGAAAAGAAAATTGATGTTCCCTTGATTCAAGAGAATGTTTGGAGTCAAGACACCACAATTATGCAATCCAATCCCCTTGGGAAAGTGCCTTGCTTGGTGATGGATGATGGTGGAGCAATGTTTGATTCCAGAGTGATTGTCGAATATGCCGACACCCTCAGCCCAGTCAATAAGCTGATTCCTGCAGCGGGCAAAGAAAAAGCGGCCGTTAAAACCTGGGAAGCTTTGGCTGATGGTGTTTTGGATGCGTCTATTTTGGCAAGACTTGAAGCCACTTGGCGCCCTGACGAACAAAAAAGCCAAGCTTGGATTGATCGCCAACTCCACAAAGTGGAAGTTTCCTTAAAAGCAATGTCTTCAGGTTTAGGTGAATCCGAATGGTGCTTTGGTAACCAAATGACTCTGGCCGACATTTCTGTCGGTTGTGCATTGGGCTATTTAATTTTTAGATTTCCAGAAATTCAATGGCAAGAGACTTATCCCAACTTAAATAAGCTCTATCAGAAATTAATGACGCGCCCTTCTTTTGCCAACACAGAACCACCTCAATAAGAATATTGAGGTTTGATTCAACAACCGTTGGTAATAATTCCACCACCTAAACAGCGTTGACCGTCATACAAAACAGCCGATTGGCCAGGCGTTACAGCCCATTGAGCTTGATCAAATTGCAGCTTGAAATGATCCAAACTTGATTCAATCAACTGACACGGCGCGTCTGTTTGCCGATATCTTGTTTTGGCACTGTAAGAACCCAATTGAGGCAAACCCTCAAAAGTCCAGCTAAGTTGTGACGCTTGTAGAGTTGGATTTAGCAACCAAGGATGTTCATGACCCTGAACAATGTATAAGGTGTTTGTAGACATCTCTTTTTTAGCCACAAACCAAGGGTCTCCACTACCATCTTTGCTACCCCCCATGCCAATCCCTTTGCGTTGCCCCAAAGTATAGAAAGCCAATCCAATATGCTCGCCCACCGTCTTGCCATCCTCGGTTTTAATTGGGCCTGGCTGATTCGGTAAATATCGATTTAAAAAATCTCTAAAGGGTCTCTCGCCAATAAAACAAATGCCGGTTGAATCTTTTTTCGCTGCATTGGGTAAGCCTATCAACTGGGCAATTTCTCTAACGACTCTTTTATGAATCCCTCCGAGCGGAAAAATCACCTGACTTAATTGCTGTTGATTTAGGCGATACAAAAAATAACTTTGATCTTTGCTCTCATCAATCGCCTTTTGTAAATGCACTTCAGCACCCACTCGAGCAGTTTTTGCGTAATGCCCCGTTGCAATCGCTTTGGCGCCAAGTCCAATGGCGTGATCTAAAAACGCCTTAAATTTAATTTCTGCATTACATAAAACATCTGGATTAGGAGTGCGCCCAGCAGAGTACTCTTTTAAAAATTCGGCAAATACACGATCTTTATATTCAGAGGCAAAGTTAACTGCCTCGACATCAATACCAATCAAATCAGCCACTGAGACCACATCCAACCAATCCTGCCGGGAAGAACAGTATTCGCTGTTGTCATCATCCTCCCAATTCTTCATAAATAAGCCCACAACGTGATAACCCTGTTGCTTCAAAATCCAAGCAGCAACCGATGAATCAACCCCTCCAGACATACCAATGACAACAGTCGCCGGAGGCAGCACGGGCGCTACCTCCAAAAAGCTTTTATCAAATTCAGGAAATTTATTAGAAATGCTCAAAACAAGTCACTCATTAAAGTTAGGATAAAAACCTAAATAATCAAAAAAAACATAAAATCGGTGCTTCAACTGATGAGAAATACCCGAAAATTAGGGTAATCTTAAACTTTTTACAATAACAGGGAGAATCCCATGCGCATTGGCGTGCCCTTAGAAACGCGGGCGAATGAAACGCGCGTTGCTGCCACACCAGAAACAGTGAAGAAATTCATTGCTCAAGGTCATACCGTGGTAGTTCAAAGTAACGCAGGTTTGGCGAGTAGTCAACCTGACTCTGCTTATCAAGCTGTCGGAGCGACAATTGGATCAGCTGCAGAGGCTCTTGGTGCTGATTTAGTTTTGAAGGTCAGAGCACCTGAAGCCAGTGAATTGGCCCAAATGAACTCTAATGCTGTATTACTTGGCATGTTAGATCCATTTGATAATGCCAATAATGCTGCCATGGCTGCCAAAGGCATCACTGCTTTTGCACTAGAAGCAGCGCCACGAACCACTCGCGCGCAAAGCCTTGACGTCTTGTCTTCACAGGCCAATATTGCAGGCTACAAAGCTGTGATGGTAGCTGCTAATGAATATCAACGCTTCATGCCGATGTTGATGACAGCTGCTGGTACGGTTAAAGCTGCTCGAGTATTAATTCTTGGTGCTGGTGTGGCCGGTTTGCAAGCAATTGCAACAGCCAAACGTCTAGGTGCCGTGATTGAAGCGTCTGATGTTCGACCTGCGGCCAAAGAACAAATTGAGTCTCTAGGTGCTAAGTTTGTGGACGTTCCTTATGAAACAGAAGAAGAGCGCGAAATCGCTCAAGGTGTTGGTGGTTATGCACGCCCAATGCCAGCTTCTTGGATGCAACGCCAAGCTGCATTGGTTGCGGAACGTGCAAAGCAAGCAGATATTGTGATTGCAACAGCTTTGATTCCAGGTCGTAAAGCACCAACTTTGTTGCATGCAGAAACTGTTGAACAAATGAAACCAGGTTCAGTGGTGATTGATTTGGCAGCTGGCAAAGGTGAAAACGGTGGTGGCAACTGCCCATTGACTGAAGCCGATAAAGTGGTGGTAAAGCATGGAGTCAAATTGGTCGGATACACCAATTTAGCCAGCATGGTAGCCGCTGATGCTTCAGCTTTGTATGCCCGCAACTTACTCGACTTCATGAAACTCATCATCGATAAAGAGGCTAAATTAGCCATCCCAACGGATGATGACATTGTCACTGCTTGCTTGATGTGTCAAAACGGTCAAGTTCTTCGTCAAAACGCATAAGAAGAATTACAAGGAAAAATCATGGACATGATCAGCCCAACCATATACAACCTCATCATCTTCGTTTTAGCCATTTATGTTGGTTATCACGTTGTTTGGAACGTTACCCCCGCATTGCACACACCTTTGATGGCTGTGACCAATGCCATTTCTGCCATCATCATTGTGGGTGCAATGCTTGCAGCTGCTTTGACAGAGGGCACACTAGGCAAATCAATGGGAACAATTGCTGTTGCACTTGCAGCAGTGAACGTTTTTGGTGGTTTCTTAGTCACCCGTCGGATGTTAGAAATGTTTAAGAAAAAAGATAAAAAAGCCAAAGGAGAAGCAGCATGAGCTTAAATCTCGTTACGCTTTTATATCTCGTCGCCTCCATTTGTTTTATTCAGGCACTTAAAGGTTTATCTCACCCAACCACATCGATCAAAGGCAATATCTTTGGCATGACCGGTATGGCCATTGCGATTGCGACGACCGTTGGTCTTGTCATGATGTTAGCCAAAGAATCTGCTGCAGGTGGCATGGCTTATGTTCTCGCCGGCTTAGTGATCGGTGGTGGCGCCGGTGCAATCATGGCCAAACGCGTTGAAATGACCAAGATGCCAGAACTAGTGGCGTTCATGCACAGCATGATTGGTTTGGCAGCTGTTTGTATTGCGGTAGCTGCGGTGGCCGAGCCTCACGCCTTTGGTATTGTGGCTGCAGGTGAGCCAATTCCTCTTGGCAATCGTCTTGAATTATTCATTGGCACATTCGTTGGCGCCATCACATTCTCAGGATCTGTGATTGCCTTCGGAAAACTATCTGGCAAATACAAGTTCCGCCTATTCCAAGGCGCACCTGTTACTTTCCCAGGTCAGCATTTATTGAATTTAATTCTGGCTATCGTGATGGTGGCTTGTGGCGTGATGTTTGCTGTTGCTCCAGGTGCTGAACCGGCATGGAATTACTTTGTAGTAATGACTGTCATTGCATTTATCTTGGGTGTTTTAATCATCATCCCAATTGGTGGTGCTGACATGCCAGTGGTTGTTTCAATGTTGAACTCTTATTCTGGCTGGGCTGCGGCTGGTATTGGTTTCTCACTCAACAACTCCATGTTGATTGTGGCAGGTTCTTTAGTGGGTTCATCCGGTGCCATTTTGTCTTACATCATGTGTAAGGCCATGAACCGATCATTCTTTAATGTGATTTTGGGTGGTTTCGGTGGCGATGCTGGTGCAGGTGCAGCTGGCGGTTCACAAGAACAACGTAACGTGAAATCTGGCTCTGCCGATGATGCCGCGTTCTTGATGACCAATGCCGAAACAGTCATCATTGTTCCTGGTTATGGACTTGCGGTGGCTCGTGCACAGCATGCCCTTAAAGAATTGACAGAAAAACTCACCCACGCTGGTGTCACTGTGAAATATGCCATTCACCCAGTGGCTGGTCGTATGCCAGGTCATATGAACGTGCTTTTGGCTGAGGCTGAAGTTCCCTATGATCAAGTATTCGAAATGGAAGATATCAATAGCGAATTCGGTCAAGCCGATGTTGTATTGATTTTGGGTGCCAACGACGTTGTTAACCCTGCTGCCAGAACTCCAGGTAGCCCAATCTTTGGCATGCCAATTTTGGAAGCTTACAAAGCCAAGACTGTGATCGTGAACAAGCGTTCAATGGCCTCAGGTTATGCAGGTCTAGATAATGAATTGTTCTACATGGACAAGACCATGATGGTCTTTGGTGACGCGAAGAAGGTCATTGAAGATATGGTCAAAGCTGTGGAATAAACAGTTCAGACTTAACAAAAAACCGCCTTCGGGCGGTTTTTTATTGCCTCCAATCAATCACTCACCTATTTTGTTTTGTCATCTTCCAGTCTAGGTCGATTTTTTATTGAGTATGATGACTCTATGAATATTAAAAAACGTTTATCACTGGCTCAAGTTAAAAGACAAGCTCTGATTACTGCTGGCATCACACCCAATGCGTATGGACAGAAGAAGGCCACACAGGTCATCAAAAATAGAAAAAAGACTTTGATGACACGTGGCCAAAAGCATCGTTACGGTCAAACTGATCGATAAATTGATAGGCAATAAAAAAGGCGCCGAAGCGCCTTTTTTATTGAGTGGGACTCAATTACATCATACCGCCCATGCCACCCATACCACCCATGCCACCGCCCATATCAGGCATTGCTGGAGCGTCATCCTTAGGTGTTTCAACCACAGCACAGTCTGTTGTCAACAACAAGCCTGCAACAGAAGCTGCATTGACCAAAGCAGTCTTAGTCACTTTAGCGGGGTCAATCACACCCATCTCAACCATATCACCATACT
>JACCEB010627662.1_pt1 | contig 69001 bp, 62 predicted proteins | sample 7454761 | NCBI WGS metagenome assembly JACCEB01 (sample SAMN15323454, study PRJNA562643) | freshwater metagenome | isolation source: river surface water | place: USA:Blue River Watershed | collected 2017-08-18 | reverse complement strand
TTTTTGTGGTTGGTAATGCGAAGATGACCTTGTTTGGTAATATTATCTTAATTTTAGTCTTTAAAGGTGTCGACATAGGGTGTGAATAGCGAAAAAAGTGTACTATTTTTTATACTTATCAACTTTTGATAATTACTAAACAATTAATATTCAATTGATTAATCAATTTTGGAATTTGTCAGAAAAACAAAGCAAAATAGATACTCATTTTAGATATTTAGATAGATAAAATCACAATTTAAATTCAACCTTAGAAAACCTAAACATTGAATTCGGAATTATATCATATTGAACAATTCTTCAATTGTTCCAAAAACTTAAAATAGTACTGTTTGTTAACAAAAAATAAATGAACCATTGAGCCTACTTTTAACGAGTGTGCCATTTGACGATTGAAATGTAAATCCCTATTTTTGATTTTTTAAACACCGCATTATTTTTACTGATCTTTTAATTTTTTATATTTTGTTTTTCATTGGATCAAAATTGAATATTTATTCGGTATTACATCTATGTGATACGGGTTTGAATATTGAATTGATTGAATAAATTAAGGGTTCTGGATTACACATTCTGGTTATTACATTGAAATTGCTGACACAAAGAATGCCAACATTCTACTATAAGATTGAGGCAAACATTGTATTTTCTGAGCATTTAGCCTTGTAAATGAGCAAAAAAATGCTTATTTTTGTATTGAAAATCAAAGATTATTCAAAGATTCTCAAAAAAACGTTTGAGAATGTGAAATAAATCCTTATTTTTGCAACCCAATTTTGGACAAATAAGTCATGAACTCGATTGTAAATAGCATCTCGCAAGAATTTTTAAGAAAAGACCTTCCTGATTTCAAGGCGGGCGATCGTATTACCGTACACTATAAGATCAAAGAAGGTAACAAAGAGCGTATTCAGCAGTTCCAAGGTGATGTTATTCAACGTCGCAACTCTGGTATTGATGAGTCTTTCACTGTACGTAAGATTTCAAATGGCGTAGGCGTTGAGCGTATCTTCCCTATGAATAGTCCATACATCGACAAAATCGAAGTAAACCGTAGAGGTAAAGTGCGTCGTGCACGTATCTTCTATCTACGTGAGCAAATTGGTAAAGCTGCGCGTATTAAAGAACTTCGCAAAAGATAATATAACCCAAATCTATTTGGTAAAAAAAGACTCTGTTTACAGGGTCTTTTTTGTTTATAGTTTAAAGTTTACAGTTTTTTTTAAAATATTGTCAACCGCCGCAGGCGTAAACCACGAAGTGTAAACCGCCGCAGGCGTAAACAGCCACAGGCGTCAACCGCCGCAGGCGTAAACGGCCGCAGGCCTAAAAAGCCGCAGGCCTAAAAAACATACCAATGATATTCTCCAACTTGTCCGATATGTTTTGGTTTCCAGTTTAATTCGCGGAAATATTCTTGGGCATGCAACGTATCGTTTGTAATCAATCCTTCTGCCCCATCCTTGCGAAATTTCTCAAACAAGTCGGCTTTTTCGCCTAAATTATACCAAGGGAATCCTTTAGCATTCAAATAATAAAAGTCTACACATCCCGATTGATCCACACCCACTATCCATTTTTTGCTATTTTGTGTGAGTTGTTTCACCTTATCCTGATTTTCAATTAAGGCATGGCTAACACGCCAATTATTGGGTTCCCAGTTTCGTTTCATTCTTGCCCAACCCCAAACTGGAGAAAGAATCAATAACCACAGCAGCAAAGATTTCCATTTATTTTCTGCAAGCTGATTCCAACCCCAAATACCCACCAAAATCACAAACGGCTCGAACAACAAGGTATAATAACCATGAACCCGCAATTGATATTGCATGGCCATATAAAAAGCTGTCACACCAATTAAAAGAAGTATTACCCTTAAATCATTTCTCCTTTGCTGAACTATTTTGATAGCACCTATAACAAACATCCCCAAAAATCCATATCCAACCCAAGTTTCAGGCACATCGCTCAAAAGATTTGCCATCAAGGCTGAAACTTTGCCCCCAACTCCCGGTATGAACCGAATTTCGTGAACAAACTCATAAATTCCATTCATAGATGTTAATATTTTGGCCCAATAATACCAAAGCAACCCAAATGTCAAGATAATCAGACCCATAAACCCTATTTTCCAAACCTTACCACTTTTATACCTCTTATTCACCCAAATATCCCCCAAGAAAACAAAACCGGGCATTAAATACATAATTTTTGTCATTCCTGCTACAGACAAACAAAACACCGTTCCAAGTGCATACAGGAAATGCGCTTTTTGCAAATATTTTTGGTACAGAAACCAGCCCCAAATCATGAACGCTAAGGCCAATAAATCGGGCACTGCATTGATACTATGATAATAAAATTCAGGAATTCCAATTAAGGCAAGTGCACCAAGAAACGATAAAAACTGCGAATTCAAATAACATTCTAAAAGGAAAAATATTCCCCAGATGGCCAATATTCCGATGAACAAACTGAGTACACGATGACTTGAGTGTGAAAATCCCGTCAATTTATAAAGAATGGCCAACGAATAATCATAAGAGGTAAATTGAGGACCTGTAATACCGTTTGTATTGTATCTTTTATCAATTCTAGGATACAAAATATTCATATCTTCCTCAAAATAGTTCCGGGCAACTGCAAGAGTATTACATTGACGCCAAACGTGATTACCCACGGCCGGAAGTTTCAAATATGGCAAATGTGATACAATTTGTATCAGCGCCAATATTAGCAGCAATCTTTTTTTATTGAGGGATTTGATATATTCCATGATCACCAAGTATGGTCGAGAACAATTCGCGGCTGATCGCCAATCTGCTTAAATATCAAAGAAAAGTACCCAGATTGGGGTTTGGAGTTTTCGCCGACATGCCATTTTCCCAAAACTTGAGAAATCCCAGCCAATTCGTCAATCCATTGTATTTTAATTACTTCGAATCTTAAATTCCCCATCGCTTCTTTTGATGGATAATTTTTCTTGTAGGAATCTGTAACCGCTTGAAATCCATATCTAGGACCCTTGGCTGTAATAAACAGCATTGAATCAGAATTCCAATATCCCTTCATAAAACCATCTATGCTGCCAAAATTCCATTGTTTTATCTGTTCATCTAATACATTTTGGACATCTTGAAAGGTATATTTTTTTTGGTGGCTAATACTTCTGCTCATCGAACAAGAACAGAAAATTAAAACTACAATGACCGATAAAATGATAGATTTGTTAACTTTCATGGCAATTAAGGTTTCCAAACAATTCCAACACCCAAAACGTTCATGAATGCTCCACCTCCTCCTTGTAAATAATTGACTTGGCTAACTGAAGAATTCAACAAAGACATTAAACTGTACTGAAATGTAGCGGACAGCCAAAATTGATCTGAAATTGGGTAATTCGCACGGGTATCTAAAATGAATCCTAGTTGCTTATAATCATTCGCTATGTTTAGAACATAACCCTCTGATTCCGAAATACTCAACAAATAAGTCCCCCTCAAGCCACCTTGAAGATAAAAAGAATTTAGCATTTTACCATATAAAACTGCCATATCCAGGGAGTTGTAAATTATATGAAATGCATTCATAGAAGGCTCATCGGGATTAAAAGATCTTCTGCTACCTCTTTGAGATAAGGCCAGCTGAAATGAAATTGTTTTATCGTTACTCAACCCCAAACCGGTATTTACTCCAAGTTGAAAACCTAATTTATTGTATCCAGAAGCATTATCTCCATCTATTTGTGAAGCCAATAACATTAATTCAGGATAAACAAAAAATTTACCCTCCTCTAATTTGATTGTCGATTTATCTTGTGCAAATATTGATAATGGCAACGACAGAATTACCAATAAACTCGGGATTTTCATACTATTCCGCTTATTTTTGTAGCAATATCTTTGTAAATGGGCGAAAAAGCAAAACAAGTTGATTTTTTAATTGTAGGTGGAGGCATCGCGGGTTGTACATTAGCCCTAGAATTGGAAAAATTGGGCAAAACAATTTCCATAATAGACAACCAACTTGAAAGTTCAAGCAGCCGAGTAGCTGCCGGATTGTTAAGTCCAATGGTTCCAAGAAATGTGAGAAAAACTTGGTTAAGTGATCAAATATTTCCTCATGTTTTTGAGTATTACAAAGAATTTGAAACACGCTGGAATATATCTCTGATTTCCCAAATAAATACACTTCAAATACATAAGAATCTTCGCCAAGTTCATAATTGGACTATCAGGGCGGGTGAGCCAGGCTTTGAATCATACTTAAACATAAACGCACCTGAATTACCTGATTGCATGAAGCCTTTAAATTTTGATTGTATTGAAGTGCTACAAACCGGACGTCTAAATGTCAAACAATTCATCGATAGTGCCAAGAATCACTTCTCTCAATCTGAAAATACCCAATATTTGATTTCTGAATTCATTTACAGCGACTTATTTAAAAATCAACATGGTTGGGAATATCATGGTCAACAATTTGAAAAAGTGGTGTTTGCTGAGGGAATTGGAATATTAAAAAATCCATTTTTCAATTACTTACCGTTTAACCCATCTGGTGGCGACATTTTAAAAGTTCGTATTCCAAAAATTCCTCAAAGTCATATCCTTAAGAAAAAAGAATGGGTTCTTCCAATTGGACAAAACGAGTGGCTTGCAGGTAGTACTTACCATACCAACGACCTTGATGTTGTCCCTCAAAAGAAAGATGCTGATTGGTTAGTTGAAGAGTTGTCTTCCTGGTTGGGTCAACCCATAGAAGTACTCGAACATCAGCGGGGAGTAAGACCAACTGTAGCAGAGCGAAAACCGTATTTAGGAGAACATCCCAAAGAATACAATCTATTTGTTTACAACGGATTGGGAAGCAAAGGAAGTTCGTTGGTGAGTTATTTTAGTTCCCATTATGCACAACATTTGGTGAATCAGATGCCGTTGCTCAGTGACGTACAAATCAGACAATACGACGAATTATTGAATTCATAATCAATTCAATTTTGCCAAAAACTCCAAAAAGTCATCAGGATTGGCAATAACCTTGCAATTATTTGCCACTTTTAAGTCTCTCCTTTTCACAATTTGGCTTCCTGTAAGCAAAATGGTTGTATTGGGCCAATTTCGTGCCAAAGTATTCACGTACACCTGAATTGGCATATTGCTATTTGCGTTTGTTACAGCGCAAAACAAAATATCTGGTTTATGAACCTTAAATAACTGCGTAAGATCTTCTATTGGGGTTGATGAACCGATATAAACTACATAATGTCCCCTTGATTTTAGCATGTAAGATGCAAATAACAAACTCAATTCATGATTTTCACCGTTTGGTAAAAACAAAATAAACTTTTTAGAATTGGGCAATATTGGGGTTGAAATTTGATCTATTGCCGCATACAAACGTTGCTTGATGATATTTGTTATGAAGTGTTCATGGGCCACATTAATAGATCCACTGAGCCATAGTATTCCCACATGTTGTAATAATGGGAAAATAATTCTGGCAGTAGTTTCTTCCATGCCCAACTTTAAGATATTAATGGAGAGAATTTTGTTAAATTCTTTTTCATTAAATTCAATCATCGCACTGGTTAACGATTGAATTTGGTTTTGATAAGTAGAATTCGATTCAGAAATGTTCAATGTGCGTCGTTGTACTTCATCGCGCGACATTTCAGCAATTTTGCTGATTTTGTAACCATTTACATTCAACAAAGCCACATTCATCATGTATTTTAAATCATCTTCCTCATAATACCGGATGTTGGTGTCGGTGCGTTTTGGCACCAACATTCCATAGCGTTGCTCCCATATTCTCAGGGTAAACGCTTTGATCCCGGTTATATTTTCGACATCTTTGATAAAATACTTGTCACGAAAATCTCGCTTTGATTTAATCATTGTCCGACTTTTTTTCGTTTCAATTGTTTCTTTGTTTTCCATCCTATATGAAAATAGTTATAACTGGTAGTTCTGGCCTAATTGGCAAATATCTTGTTGAAGTTTTAAAACAACAAAATCACACAATTATTCCATTGGTTCATGAAAGTAACAAACGAAATACAAAAAAAGATTTCGTTTGGAACATTTTTTCTAAAAAAATGGATATCAAAGCATTCGAAAATGTAGATTGCGTGATTCATTTGGCAGGAAGTAGCATTGCCAAGAAGTGGTCAAAGTCGCACAAGGACTCAATTTACAGCTCAAGAATCGACGGTACCAACCTTTTATTCGAAATGTTTAAAAAACATCAAATTTTTCCCAAACATTTTATTTCAGCCTCTGCCGTTGGATATTATGAAGACCCTTCTATCCACCAAACCACTGAAACACAAGTTCCTGGACATGGATTTCTCGCAAAAGTGTGCCAAGATTGGGAAAATAGTGCCCTGCAAATGCAAACATTGGGAATATCAACCAGCATTGTGCGTACAGGACTTGTATTGGCAAACAACGGTGGGGTTTTCCCAATTATGGCCAAAACACGAAGATTGGGAATTGTGCCCACCACAGGAAGCCCTAACAACCTTTGGAGTTGGATACACATACAAGACATGGTAAATGTGTATCTTTCATTGGTGAATGGACAGTTGAAACCGGGGATTTATAACGCCGTTTCTCCCAATGTTGCTACACAGGGAAACATCGCCAAATGCATCCTTCAAATAACTAAAAATGAACGTCAAAATTTCACTCCCCTGTCGTTTTGTCCTAATATACCTCCAATATTACTCAAACTAATTCTGGGAGAACAAAGCATTCTCGCCCTCACCAACCAAAACATTTTCCCTGAAAATCTGTTATCACAATCGTTCCAATATCAATTCCCAACCATAGATATGGCCATTCAAAATCTCATTCATGGAAAATAAAATTCTGTATTTTTGGTTTCGGAGGGACTTAAGAATCTCCGACAATCATGGATTATATCAAGCACTTACATCGGGCTTTAGGGTAAAACCTATCTTTATTTTCGACACCGATATATTAAGCAAACTCAATCAAAAAGATGATGCGAGGGTCACTTTTATTCACCAGCAACTGTTTGAATTAAAATCTATTTTCACAGGTAAATCTCAAGGGTTTGAATCATTAAACAGCGATCTGGAAGTTTGGTATGGCAATCCTAAGGAAATTTGGACGAACGTTTTAAACCAATCAAACGTTCAAGGAATTTACACCAATCATGATTACGAGCCCAATGCCATAGTGAGAGACGCGGAAATTGCAAAACTTTGTGAAACAAAAAATTGCATTTTTCGCAGTTTTAAAGATCAAGTAATTTTTGAAAAATCTGAGGTTACAAAAGATGATGGAAAACCATACACGGTTTTTACTCCATACATGAAAAAATGGAAGCAGCGTTATTTTGAAAGTCCTCCGGTTAACTATCCCTCGGAAAATCACTTAAATCAATTGGTGGAATTCAAATTTGAGGCCTTTCCAAGTCTTGAATCCATGGGATTTGTTAAAACTAACATCCAATTCCCTCCAATTTCCGTTGAGCAAGGTAGAATTAAAAAATATGAGCAAACACGCGACATCCCATCTGTTTTGGGTACGAGTCGTTTAAGCCTTCATCTGAGATTTGGAACCATCAGCATTCGAGAGAAAGTAACGAAAGGATTTCAATTGAGTGAAAAATGGGTAAACGAGTTGATTTGGCGGGACTTTTACCAGCAAATATTGTTTCACTTCCCGCATGTTGTGAATGAATCTTTCAAGCCCCAATACGACCGTATTTTATGGCGGAACAATGAAGAAGAGTTTGAGGCTTGGAAAACTGGAAAAACTGGCTATCCCATTGTAGATGCGGGCATGAGAGAATTGAATGAAACGGGTTTCATGCATAACCGCGTTAGAATGGTGGTTGCCAGCTTTTTAACCAAACATTTGCTGATAGATTGGCGTTGGGGGGAAGGCTATTTTGCCGAAAAATTATTGGATTTTGATTTGGCAAGTAACAATGGTGGTTGGCAATGGGCCGCAGGATCTGGGGTTGACGCTGCACCATATTTCCGGGTATTTAACCCTACCCTTCAAACTGAAAAATTTGATCCTCATTTTGAATACATTAAAAAATGGATTCCTGAATTTGGCACACCAAAATACACGAAACCCATTGTAGAGCATGCATTTGCACGTGATCGTTGTTTGAAAGTGTATAAAGAGGCATTGGCATAAAAAAAGAGGTTTAAAAACCTCTTTTTTTATGGTTGGTTCAATAAAGAACCTTTAAAAATTATTTAGATTAAAGGGCAGAGTTCATGCTGCGTACAGCTGCTGCACTTTTTTCGAATTCTGCTTTTTCAGCATCATTAAGTTCAAGTTGTACAATTTTCTCCCAACCAGATTTACCTAATACCACAGGTACTCCAATGCAAATATCAGATTGTCCGTATTCACCATCAAGGGCAACGCAGCAAGGCATCAATTTTTTCTGATCACAGATAATGCTTTGTACCAAAACAGAAACTGCCGCACCTGGAGCATACCAAGCACTAGTTCCAAGCATACCTGTTAAAGTAGCACCTCCCACCATTGTATCGGCTTTTACTTTATCCAAAACTTCTGAAGAAAGGAATTGAGATACTGGAACACCTTTATAAGAAGCCAAACGAGTCAATGGAATCATGGTTGTATCACCGTGACCACCAATTACCATACCGTCAACATCAGACGCAGGGCAACCCAAAGCGGTAGACAAGTAATATTTAAAACGTGCGCTATCTAAAGCACCACCCATACCAATTATTCTATTTTTTGGCAAGTTAGAAGTTGTTTTCGCCAAGTAGGTCATGGTATCCATTGGATTAGAAACAATCACAAAAATTGCATTTGGAGAATGTTGCAAACAGTTTTCCATAACACCTTTTACAATTCCAGCGTTGATGCCGATTAATTCTTCACGTGTCATTCCTGGTTTACGAGGGATACCTGAAGTGATTACAACAACATCACTGTTTGCCGTTTTGCTATAGTCGTTTGTGCTTCCAGAAATTCTGGTATCGAAGCCATTCAATGCAGCAGTTTGCATCAAATCAAGCGCTTTGCCTTCAGCAAAGTTTTCTTTAATATCCAACAATACTACTTCCGCAGCAAAATTTTTCATTGCGATGTACTCTGCGCAACTTGCACCAACGTTACCGGCGCCAATAACACTAACTTTACTCATTTTTTGATTGATTTTATTGGGTTTTCACAAAGTTAACACACTAATTCCAATTTCGTGATTTCTGCAAAAAAAAAGTGCTAATTTTTACACAAAATTAATTCGATTATAATAAATTATTCAATCCAACTGCATTACTTTTGCAAAAATAAATCAATCCAACTCAGTTACATCTCATGAAAAACAAATATATCGACCTAATCAAACAAACATTTGATTTCCCAACTTCAGAGTTTACATTAGACGATAATGGACACCTTGAATTCCATAACATTCCGTTAATGGACCTTATTCGCCAATACGGAACACCGTTGAAATTCACCTACTTACCTAAGATAACTGAGAATATCAAGAAAGCACGATCGTGGTTCAATGTTGCAATTGCGAAGGCAGAATACCAAGGCAAATACTATTATTGCTATTGCACCAAAAGCAATCACTTCCAACATACATTAGATGAAGTACTTAAAAACAATGTGCATTTAGAAACATCTTCTGCCTTCGATATTAACATCATTGAAACCTTATTTGAACAAGGCAAACTTACAAAAGACAACTATGTTGTTTGCAATGGATTCAAAAGAGAAAACTACATTGAAAACATAGCCAACTTAATTAATGCTGACTGGAAGAATGTAATACCAGTGTTCGACAACCAGAGAGAACTAAGTGAGTTACTTCAGTATACCGACAAACAAATAACTTGCGGAATTAGAATTGCAGCGGAGGAAGAACCTAAGTTCGAGTTTTATACCAGTCGATTGGGTATTGGCTACAAAGACATTGTACCATTTTATCGCAATGTTGTAAAAAAGAATAAAAATGTAAAGCTTAAAATGCTGCATTTCTTTATCAACACCGGAATATACGACACGGCCTATTATTGGAATGAACTACACAAATGCTTAAAAGTATATTGCGAACTTAAAAAAGAATGTCCCGACCTTGATACCCTTAACATAGGTGGTGGATTCCCAATTAAAAACACGCTAAATTTCGAATACGATTACGAATACATGGCCACTGAAATTGTGAGTCAAATCAAGCAAGTTTGTGAAGAAAACAACATCCCCGAACCAGACATCTTCACTGAATTCGGATCGTTCACTGTAGGTGAATCAGGTGGCGCAATTTTTTCAGTTTTGGATCAAAAGGCTCAGAACGACAGAGAGAAATGGAACATGATTGATTCTAGCTTCATGACGCAATTACCTGATGCTTGGGCCATCAATAAAAAGTTCATCATGTTGCCTATCAACCGATGGGAAGAAGAGCAAGAGCGCGTTTTGTTGGGTGGTATTACCTGCGATAGTGACGATTACTACAACTCCGAACAACACGTTAACGCTATCTACTTGCCAAAATACGATGCAAACGACCCTCTTTACATTGGCTTCTTTCATACTGGTGCATATCAAGAAAGCATTGGTGGATATGGAGGTATTCAACATTGTTTAACCCCGGCTCCAAAGCATGTTATAATTGATACGGATGAGAATGGAGAATACTATTTTAGACTATTTTCTAAAGAGCAAAGTTACAAAAGCATGCTAAAAACTTTGGGCTACATGTAACCCAATCATATTCATGTAACTTACTTACATACCAACAAAAAGCCCTGAAGTATCTTCAGGGCTTTTTGTTTTTATTAGATAGTTTTCCATTGAAACATCTTGCTATTTCATCTTACTTTGAATTTTACCCAACAATAAATATCCTAGAAACGAGAATAATCCGTTAAATAACAGCAACTCGTATCCAATCTGATATTTCTCTGGGAACCAACTGTGGGCAATCATCCAATCATTGATATTTGGCATGATCCAATTTACAAATACATAGCAAAATGTTGGCACCAATATACTTACCATTAAGATTCCCCACCCTTGCGGTTTGGCGTTGGTGAATATCCCCAAAGCAAATAACCCCAATAACGGACCATAAGTATATGTTGCAATTTCCAACACCAAATCAATTACAGTAGATTTTGAAAAATAATAGAACAATAAAATAGTGAGAAGCAACAATACCGCAAATCCAACATGCAACAATACCCTTCTTTTATGCTTTTGCTCATTGTTCAGGTCATCGCGTTGATCAAGGCCAAAAATATCGATATATGTGCTCGTAGTGAGAGTTGTTAATACACTATCAGCGCTTGAAAAAGTAGCCGCCGACAATCCCAATACAAAGGCCATTCCTGCAATCGGTCCCAATAAATTGAGGGCAATGTGCGGGAAAAACATATCGGTATCTACTTTGCCGTTTAAATAATGCTGTGGATCTAATAAGATTGGGTCGGCTGACTTTAAGAATTCGATCATAAATATCCCCAAAGAAAGAAAAAGTATATTCACAAAAAACACCACAATAGATGTTGTTACCATGTTTTTTTGTGCTTCTTTCAGTGATTTACAACTTAAATTCTTCTGCATCATGTTTTGATCCAACCCTGTCATTGCGATACATAAAAATGCACCACTTAAAATATTTTTCACAAAATAAGTTTTAGACCAAAAATTCATGTTGAAGATATCCGATAAATTAGATTGCATGACCAAATTCACTGCTCCATGATTTGCAATGCTTGGCGTTTTTGAAATCATGATAACAATACAGACCAAAAGTCCCCCAACAAGAAATAAACTCTGTAAAGCATCGGTAAAAACTAAGGTTCTAATGCCCCCTTTGATGGTATACATGAGAATCAGCAGAATAATGAGCGCTACAGTCAATGCAAATGGTATATTCCATTGCTCAAACAAGAATTTCTGTAAAATTACGGCTGTTAAGAACAATCTAGCAGCACTGCCAGTCAATCTCGATAATACAAAAAATATAGCCCCCGTTTTTTGATGGATGCTGCCAAAACGGGTATTTAAATAACTGTAAATACTTGTCAGATTTTGTTTGTAATATAAGGGCAATAAGAGATAAGCAATTACCAAATAGCCAATTACATACCCAATCACAACTTGCATGTAATAAAAATTGTTCTTGAAAACATTTCCAGGCACGCTAATAAAGCTAACTCCACTCATTGAGTCAGACAACATTCCTATGGCCACCAACCACCAAATACTTTGTTTATTTCCTAAGAAATAACTGTTGTCGTTGGCATGTCGTCCGGTGATAAAACCAATCAACAGCAATACCAAAAAATAGCTTATTAAGCCTGTAAATATGAGTCCAGGTGTCATTATTTTCTGCGTTTATTTAAATAATTAAAAAGGGATTCTTGATTCCAATTTTGAAACGGAAGGGGTTCAAAATCGATATAGGTAAGGGTGTTTTTTTCGATATTCAATTTTCTAAACTTCTCACCAGTAAGCACATAAACACGTCCTAATACATCTTTACAAACCAAATATTGAATTTCATTTAAATCCATTGGTATTGCATATCTTTCTTGGGTTGGGAAAGTAATCGAAGACAAAAACTTATTGCCAACAATTTGAAATTGTAACATTTTCAACGGAATTTTACCAGGTTCACAAGGAATAACTTGCAGTTCAGACACATCCACCATTGAGTCTGTTTTTGCCCAGGCAAATCGACCTGTACTGCGCATCAAAAATGCAGATTTCATTTTGTTTTTACCCGGGTTTGCACTACTATAAACTTTATCCATGGTATTTTCAATTTCTTTGTTAAACACCAAATTTTGAATGTTATTCAAGGCCTGATTTTTTTGATTTCTCAGTTTTTGATACAAGGCCATTCGCTTTAAAAATTTCCCTTGTTCAGACTTAGCTTTTGACGGATATTCTTTGTACCTATCTTTTGGTTCAAACAATTGAATTTGCCAAATTCCTTCGGTGTTTTTTAGTTCTAAAACCCAATGTCCACCAAATTCACGAATGCGTATATCATGAAATTTCATGGCTTTGAAAAATAACAAATTCACATCTTTTTTTGAAAATGCCGTTTGAAAAACCAAGGGGTAATCTTTAAATGCATTCAATTCAGGAAACAACCGCTTTTCTTTATCGTACACTTGAAGTTCATAAATGCCTTTTTCCGATTTTTCATTGGCAATAAAATGTTTCAATCCAATTAAATTAGAGCCTTTTTTTAGAGATACGCCCTTTTCATTGGCCAATTTATGAACTTTTTTCACCAAATATTTTTGGAATTCGGTTACGAAAATTTTGTCATCAGTAGGATTTAACAAATATTGATATCCTTGGATTTCAAATTTATCATCGAGATTGGTTTTATCGGAAGTGGCAACAAAATTGGCCGTTTTGTTGCCGTGATGAAATTCATAAAACGGAATATTTTGCAATTTATCATCACTGAATTCATAATCGTAATCATAAAAACCAACGAATTTATTTTTGCGAAAGGCAAAAAACTGAGCACTGTCAATAGCATGTCCCACAAACGCCAATTGCATAAAATAACCAGGTTTCAAATTCAGGATTTGATTTCCGGCAAACAATTGAATATCAGACACAATTGAAGCATTTAACCTTGCCTTACTACCAAAGTTTTCAGTTACAAGATTGGGGGAGTAAGCTAGCAAATGCTCTGGTGCAAACATACATTTAATTTTAATGGAATAGGTCCCGTTATACGGATTTCCATTTTGATCCAATAATGCATTATTGGGCACACACAAAGCCCATTTTTCTTCACCAAAAAATACGTGATCTTTGTTGGTATGTCCTTGAAGAACAATATTTCCATCGGTAAAATCTTCAATATTGGGTTGGGAGATATTTTTAGGAAAATCAATGGCAGATTCATTCCATCGAAAGCCAATATTTTCTACAAAATCCAATTTAATTTCAGGCTCAATCCATTCATAATCTTCTACTTTTTCACCGTCTGGAAATATTTTTTTGATTTGCTTTAATTCATGATTTAACAGCGAATTTTCGTTGGTTAAATAAACCAATGGCATGGTAACTGCTTTTTTAACGCTCGATTTGTTAACACCAAATCCAATAGGTACATCTTTTTCTCCAATTTTCACTGGAATCACAATTTCATACAATTGTTCCACTGGAATGCCAATATTTAAGGCCGCTTTGTCTATGATAGTGAGTTTTTTCAACTTCTTGAACAACCTTACAGAAGCTGGTAAATCTCTCATCACATCCAATGAAATAGATAATTTCTGAATATTGGGTAGGTATTGTGCAATTTCCTTTAGCGCAGCGTCGGCTTCATTTTTTTTCCATGGCGCAATCAACTGCAATTCTTTGCATTTTTTCCAAGTAGAAACAAAATCAAACTGATCTGGAACCACCTCAAATTCTAAAGAAATAGTTTGGAATTTTTTCCAATAATTATTTTGAAGGATAGCATCTTCGCGGTTTTGAGGAACATACACATAAACGTTTGGAATCCATTCTAGGTATTCCAAATCAGCATCCGATAAAATGCCTTGAAAATTGCGGAGTTGCAACTCTTCCAATTCATCTAATTTGCTGGCAACTTCAGACAATAAAGCCACATCTACCGTGCCATCTATTCTCAAACGTTCAACAGCCGAAAATTGTGGTAAATGAGCTTTAAAGTATACAAAATCATCGTAACTCGTTAGTAAAATATGGTTTTGAAAGCCTTTTATGGCTTTTTGAGGGCGAACAAAATCACTGTTTTGAGCAAACGCGGAATTTGCGAAAAAAAACACAAAAAAGATTTGAAGATTTCGCAAAAAACCGCTCATGAGATTACTTAAAAAACCGCCCAAACATACCGCCCATTTTGCCTAAAATCCCCATATCGATACCGAGAAATTTCATAACACCCTGAGCATTTGATTCATAACCTCCAGATTGGAACTTCACCCGAAGTCCCTCCAAAATAAAGGCCAAAATGCTAGCAGCAAGAACTTTTTTTCGTTCCATATCCCAATCTAAGCCATAATAGCTATTGGCACATTGGGTCATCAAATCTTGAAAATACGCACTATCGCGCAAGGCTTCTGGTCCTAAAGTTGCCAGCGATTGGATTTCTGAAATTTTACCCGACATCATGAGACTTTGCAGATACGACATTGCTGCTGTAACGGTTAAGTCCACATGTGCTTCAGATTGACCTGCATCAAATCCAAATTTCACCCCTTCAATCGGGTGATAAGATCCTTTAAATTCGTTGATATATTCAATTAATTTCATCTGTTCCAAGTTCTAATATCGCAGAGTTTATGGGTTAACTCTTTGGTTTGTAAATGTGTAATACCTTCAGGTGTAAGTTCATCAATTCTTACTTTCCCGGAAGCGTGAATGATGGTATTCGGGGTAAAAATAATTCCCACATGGGTTACTTTTCCCGAAGCATTTTCAAAATAACAAAGATCACCAGGTTGCCTTGCTTGCCACATTACTTTGTGACCCACGAGAACCTGTTGAGACGCATCTCTTGGCATATTGATGTGGTTCATTTGTCCAACAACTTGCACAAAACCACTACAATCTATCCCAAAAATACTCCTTCCACCCCATAAATAAGGTGTATTCAAGAACCATTTTGCATGTTCCAATAGGTTTACAATTTTTTTATCGCCCAACGAAGAATGCCAATCATATACTTGGCCATCGATAATCAATTGATGATTTACTGGCACCTTGCTTCCCGGAGATAATTGAATCATGGAAAAAGCGCTTTTCATGTAAGTGTATGGTTCGATCACCATTTTCCATTGCAAATGGGCAAACTCTGAAAACCTATACATATAATTTTGGGGGATATAACCTGGGTATTGATCGTGGCTCGTTTTTACTTTAAGCCAACCATCCTCTTCTTCGCCAACGCAAAGACAGGTTTCTCCAAATAGCAGGGATGTCACCATTTCTGATGCACTACTCGGTTTTGCCCTAACTGGAACCCAAGATTGCAAGCATATATATCGAACATCGTTCATAGCGATGTTACAAAGATGGAAATCCTAACTGAAATGTCAAAAAATAGTTATGCGTGCGACTACAAATGTAGACGAGTTTTACGATCCAATAGCAATTCTTTGCTTTCTACATGATCTGGGTCTGGCACACAACAATCTACCGGGCAAACTGCTGCGCACTGAGGTTCCTCATGAAAACCAGTGCATTCTGTGCATTTGTCGGGCACAATAAAATATACTTCTTGACTGATTGCTGTGAACTTTTGATCGGCAGACACCTCTTTCCCATTCGCCATTTTGAACATACCTGTTACACCTGTTCCATCTGCAATGGTCCAATCTACTCCCGCTTCGTAAATTGCATTGTTCGGACATTCGGGCTCACAAGCGCCACAATTGATACATTCTTCAGTGATTATAATAGCCATTTGAAAATATTTGCTGCAAATTTACAACCGTTTTGTATTTTCGAGCAAAATTTTAATCACTTTCTATGGAATTTGCAATAATTAGCGACATACACGACAACCTAAACAACCTAAATAACTCATTATCAATCATAAAAGGCAGAAACATCGACACTATCATTTGTTGTGGTGATTTTTGTTCTCCCTTTGTTGCAAAAGCACTTGGTGAAAGTGGATTGAATGTACATGCTGTTTTCGGCAACAACGATGGTGACAGATTTAACATTCAAAAAATTGCTTCTGAATATCCTAATTTGAAAATCTATGGTGAATATATTGGTGATTCAGATAATTCATTGGTTTTGGATGGCGTGAAAATTGGGGTAACACATTATCCATTTTATGCACATACCATGGTAAAAACCAACTGGTACGACGCTGTATTCTTTGGACATACGCACCAATATCACAAACAAAAATTTGGAAGAGCTTTGTATATGAATCCCGGTGAAATAGCAGGAGTATTTGGTAAAGCGAGTTTTGTTATTTACAACACCGCAGATCGCGGTAGTGAGCAAATCTTTATTTAAACGGCTGTAATCAACTGAGAAACAGACGGATGTGCTGTTTTCTTGATGAAGTCAACTATTTTTTGTATATTCTCTTCTGCAGGACCATTGTTTTCTACCACCAAATTGCATCTTTCTTTGTGCGGTAAAATGAATTTTTCATAAGCTGGCATAACGTGGTGTGCCCATTGATGTAAGCTTCTATTTCGGGGGATATTTCGCTCTGCAATATCTCTATTCAGCCTTCTTTCGAAGCACAAATCTAAATCACAATCAATAAACACACGATAATCCAACAATGCATCAACGGCTTCGAACTCCATCACAAAAAGTCCTTCCACAAGCAAAATCGGCGCAGGATAGATAGGTTCAATCACTTCAGGAGCATCGTAATGCTCAAAATGATATTTTTTAATCATCACAGGATGGTATTCCAACAATTGCAGCAAATCTTCGTGGAATTTATCAGAATAAAGTGCTCCAGGCAAATCATAATTCGCTTCACCATGTTCATCAACCTGCTGAAATTCAAGAGGTTTGTAATAGTCGTCGAAACCTACAACGCAAACAAACTCACCAAGTCTCTCTTTTAAAGCATTTACATAAAATGATTTACCTGCTCCAGATAAACCCGTAAGTCCAATTACAAATGGTTCAATTTTATGTTCCACAATTATTTTTTGTAAAATTTCTCCTTGATTTTCACGCCATCTTTGTCGTACACCTGCTTGCAAAGAATTTTGCCTTCAATGTCATAGTATACCCACTCTCCAATTTTCACTCCCAAATCATATTCTCCATGCCTTTTTTGATAATTTGATACCATGCCGTAATGCCAAAGACCATCAGGAGATTCATTTACATAATTTCCATAAGTGTCGGGCATTAAAACATTTTTCTGGATTTTCTCATCAAATTGTTCTTTGTAAATCACAGAAAAACCATTCCGTTGACCATTTTCGTATTGAAATAATTCTAAGGTATCGCCAAAATGAGCAAACATATCATATTTCACAAATGGGCCATTTTTGATGCCTTCTTTCCAATATCCAGATGAAATAATGTTACAAGTTACATTATCGAAGAATCGCTGAATGCTATCGAGTTTACCATTTTTGTAGTATTCTTCAATTGCGGGACAATTATTCTTGTGAAACACATATCTACGTCCGTTCAAAACACCCATATTGAAGGTTTTGATGTGGCGCACCGAACCATTTTCGAAATACCCAATTTCATCGCCATCGGGAATTTCATTCACAAAAGAAGCTTCAGTTTCGAGTTGACCATTTTCAAAATAAGCGATACAACTACCATTTCTGTTTCCATTGGCATAATGATTGATAAATTTCTTCTTGCCATTTTTATAGAAACATTGAATTTCGCCATCTAATTCGCCATTCAGAAATTGACCTGTAAATTCTATTGCTCCATTATCTTCAAAATAATATTCAAAAGGTCCATTCTTTATGCCATTAACGTAAGTTTCTTTTACCTGCCTCACCCCTTCCTTGCTAAACTCACGGTATTCTCCACTTTTAAGTCCGTTTACCATCGACCCCTCCTTCGACACAACTAATTTCTTTTTGGTATCTGCATTGTTATCAAATACTTGAAAAAAATCTCCTGTGTAGGGTTGACCTTGATAAAAAGCAACGCCGTTGTTATCGATGTTCAGTTTGTCCCATCTCACCCTTTGTATTTTGGGGGATATTGGTTTGGTTGCAATGTTGTTGGTATTTTCCGTTTTTTTTGAGTTTTTAACAGATTGAGCCATAGAAGGTTCAACGATAAAAAACGCGGAAATCAAGAATAATTGTGTGACTATTTTTTGCATTTCTTACAACAAAGATTTTTACAAAGTTAAAGGATTGATTAGTTTTGTGGAAGTTAAATTCAGAATTGATGTTTGAATTGATACAAAACTATTGCATGTCGAAACCTTTCGTCGAGGAAACTTTTCCTTTTGACGAGTCTACCATTGTTTGGAAAGTTGCTGGCAAAATGTTTTGCCTTGGCGACATAAACAACTTTGAATCAATAAGTTTGAAGTGCAATCCTGAAAAAGCAATTGAATTACGTGAAGCTTATGAGCAAATAATTCCTGGGTTTCATTTAAATAAATCGCTTTGGAACACTGTATATTTGGAGGGATTAAATTTAGAATTCGTATTTTCGCTCATTGAACACTCTTATGAAGAAGTGGTACAGAAATTGCCTAAAAAAATAAGATTAGAAATAACAAAAGGATGAAAACATACATTGCATTGATGGCCATGTTCGCAGTTTCACTCACTGCAACGGCTCAAAAAAGTAAAAACACAAAAGGCACCAACAATGCCAAACCCAACAAAGAACAGAAATCAACTATGACGAATCAAAATACACAAACATTGCCTGCAGCTTATGCAGCAATGCCAGACGGTATGTACGCTGAAATGAAAACCAACAAAGGTATCATTGTACTGAAATTACATTTCGACCAAACGCCAATTACAGTTTGCAATTTCGTTGGTCTTGCTGAAGGTAAAATTAAAAATAACGCCAAAGCGGCTGGAGTACCCTACTACAATGGTTTGAAATTTCACCGTGTTATTGCCGATTTCATGATTCAAGGTGGTGATCCACAAGGAAATGGAACAGGCGGACCTGGTTACAACTTCACCGATGAATTTGTTTCTACTTTGAAACACGACGGTCCTGGCGTTTTGTCAATGGCAAATGCTGGTCCTGGAACCAACGGTTCACAATTTTTTATTACCCATGTTGCGACCCCTTGGTTAGACGGTATGCACACCGTTTTTGGAAAAGTAGTAACTGGACAAGACGTTGTTAATGCTATTAAACAAGAAGATATTATTGAAACCCTTACAATTTATAGAAAAGGCGAAGCAGCAAATGCGTTCAAAGCCGATGACGAAACCATGAAAAAATTGATTGATGCCATGAAGGCTAAAATGGCCGATGCTGAAAAAGAAGCAGCTATGAAATTTGAAAACTGGATCACTTCAACTTATCCAACCGCTAAAAAAACTAGCTCTGGTTTGTGGTACGTTATTGAAAGACAAGGTGATGGCGCGCAAGCGGTTGCAGGAAAAACTGTTTCTGTGCATTACAGCGGAAAATTGATGGATGGCCGTGAATTCGACAATTCTTATTCTAGAAACGAACCAATTGAATTCAAATTAGGCGTTGGTCAAGTGATTCCTGGTTGGGACGAAGGTATTGCATTAATGAAAGTTGGTGCCAAATATAAATTGATCATTCCTTCTGAATTGGGTTACGGAAAAAGAGGTGCAGGTGGGGTTATTCCTCCGAATGCCACTTTGATTTTTGATACAGAATTGGTTGCTGTGAAATAATTTAATTGTTCATAAAGATAAAAAAGGCCTGTTATTAGGCCTTTTTTTTGTCCCAATATGACAAATATCATTTTTAATAATTTCAGAAACATTGAAGTTTGCATGATTAATATATTTCAATAATGATTAAGAACATGGGAAGTTTCGACAGAATTTTGCGTTTGGCCGTTAGTTTGGTTTTTGCAATGATGGTATATAACAACGCGGTTTCAGGATTTCAATATTATTTATTGGCTACTTTGGCGGCTGTTTTCACATTAACTTCTATTGTTGGCACTTGCCCACTCTACATTCCTTTTAAAATCAACACGAAATAAATTAACATTCGATTTTCTCACGTATTTTTGAGGATTCGATGTTTCGTTTTGCTGACTTAATTCCAGATTTCTTTTTTCGAGGGACAAAATTCCGTTGCAACATCTGTGGTTTCAATGCAAATTATTTTCTTCCTAGGGGACATAATTTTCATATCATCAAGGAACTAGAAATTATTGGTGCAGGCAAAAGATTTGTCGATTGCAAAAAATGTGGTTCTTCTGATAGAGATCGCCTGGTTTTTGAATTTTTAAAGTCCAAGAATGATGAGCAAACACTCGAAGGTTCTCGTTTTTTACATGTTGCACCAGAAAGGGCACTAAGTAAAAAAATCATAGATGAATTTAATTGCTCTGCCGTAAAAATTGATCTAAAAGCACCTGGTTACAGATTTGTATATCCTTCTGACGTTATTTTTCAAGACATTCAACAGTTGAGTTTCGAATCCAATACTTTTGACTTCGTTATATGCAATCATGTTTTGGAACATGTTGAGAATGATCATTTGGCTTTATCTGAAATACACAGGGTATTAAAACCTGGTGGATTTGCTATATTACAAGTCCCTCTTTCTTTAAAAATTAATCAAACAATTTCAGCGAAAAAAAACTGGGGAACTCGTGACAAAATATTTTTTTTAGGACAAAAAGATCATTTGAGGCTCTATGGCTTAGATTTTTACAAAATTATTGAAAATCATAATTTGACTATAAATTTTTGGAGCACTAGATCTGTAAATGTTCAAAATTATCTCAAATTACATCCGCAAGAATTTATTATTACTGCAACTAAATCAGCCATTTAAATCTAAATTAAAGTTTTTTTCATATATTTACCGCGCAAACCAACTTAAACTTTAACGATGACTAAAAAACTACATTTATTAACATTCATCTTATTAATCAATTTCGCGTTTTGGGGAACATTAAAAGCTCAAAATGTTGGAATTAATGAAACAGGAGCAACGCCAAATAGCTCTGCCATGTTGGATATTAGTGCTTCAAATAAGGGATTGTTGATTCCGAGATTGTCTCGTGCTCAGAAATTTTTAATTCCATCGCCGGCCAATGGATTGATGATTTACCAAACCGATGATACCGTAGGATTTTGGTATTATGAACAAAACAAATGGGTGCCGGTAATGAGATCATTGACATTTGGTTCTGGATTAACAGGTGGTTTTGTTCAAGGCAAGGGCAATATAGACATTAAAAAATCAGGAGTAACTGCTGGAATTTATGGTAATACAAATGAATTTCCAATTGTTACAATCAATGATTATGGACAAGTTACATTGGTTGCTATGCAAAAATTGAAAGACAATGATACTTTGAATGAGATTCAATCTTTGAAATTATCGAATGATTCATTGTACTTATCTAAGGGAGGTGGCGTTGTACATTTCAAAAGTCAATGGAGAACAACAGGAAATTCTGGTTTGAATGCGAATAACAATTTTATTGGAACCACAGATAATGTTGCATTACGTTTTAGGGTTAATAATACTTGGTATGGAGAATTAAATCCTTCAAACGACAATCTTTCATTGGGTTACAGAGCCAATTATTCTTCTTCTGGATATTCAAATATTGCATTGGGAAAAGACGCATTAAGTAGCAATGCCGGTGGATACTACAATACAGCGGTTGGTTGGCAGGCAATGTATGACAACAACTCAGGATCATACAATGCGGCCATTGGTGCTAGCGCCCTTTACAATAACACAACAGGCACATACAATGTGGGTATTGGTTTTGAACCATTGAGAAGCAACACTTCGGGTTCTTACAATGTAGGTATAGGTTTCAGAAGTTTATATACCAATACAAATGGAACTTATAACACTGGTTTAGGTATTTATACATTACTTTATAATGTTGGTGGTTCTTTGAATACTGCTGCCGGATATTATGCATTGGGTGCCAATACTTATGGTCAATATAACACAGGATTGGGATCTTATTGTATGAGCGCTAACTCATTAGGATATGGCAATGCTTTTGTTGGTTATGCATCAGGATATTATAACACAACTGGATATTACAATTGTGGACTCGGATATTACGCAGGTTACTTAAACTACACTGGGTATTACAATAGTTCTATTGGATACATGGCTGGTCCCAATGCCGCTGGTTATAGCAATACTGTAGCTCTTGGAAATGGAACCAGCACTACTGCAAGCAACATGGTTAGGGTTGGAAATGCTTCAATTACAAGTATTGGAGGGATAGTTGGTTGGACCACTTTGAGTGATGCACGTTTCAAGAAGAATATCAGTCAAGATGTTAGAGGTTTAGATTTTATCATGAGATTAAAACCTGTAACGTATAATGTAGACGTCCATAAAATGTATGAATTTACAGGTTACAACGACTCCAATAAATGGGAAGGGAAATACGATGGTGAAAAGATTAAGACTTCTGGTTTCTTAGCGCAGGAAGTTGAAATAGCAGCCAAAGAAGCTGGCTACCAATTCAGTGGTGTAGATGTCCCTAAAAATGAAAAAGATTATTATGGTTTGCGTTATGGTGATTTTGTTGTACCAATTGTAAAGGCCATTCAAGAACAGCAAGTTCAAATTGATGAATTGAAAAGACAAAATCAAGAATTGATTGAAATGAATAAAAAGTTGTTGGAAAAACTTGAAAAACAAACCTTAAAATAATCTTGATTCTCATGAAATTTTTGTTGCGTTTATTCTTGCTTTTAGCATTAATAAGCTCCCCAAACTGGGCTTTTTCGCAAGGAATTGTTCAATCAGGTGCTAATTTGGTGATGACCGATGGTGCATATTTGGTTATCGACGGACCAAGCGGAAATTATGAAGCTACTGGAAATGCCTTAATCTCGATGCAACCAAATAGCAGAATTAAACTCACGGGCAATTGGACAAACAAAGGGAATACTGTCATTTTCACCAGCAATGACGGGAAAGTTGAATTAACTGGTGCAGCTCAATCCATTGGTGGTTCGAAAATTACACATTTTCCAGATTTATCATTGGTAGGAACTGGATTGAAAAATTTGTTAGTGTCAACCCTCGTTGGCGGTGGATACAATGGTGGTGGAAATGGTATTTTGAGATTAAATTCCAACGTATTACAACTTAATGCCAATACGCTTATTTTGAACAATAGAAATCCCAATGCAATACTTTATACTGGTACAGGAGGTATTCTATCCGATAATTTACCAGGATTTGGATATGGAAGAGTTCAATGGAACATCAGAGACGGTGGTACAGGACCAGTATTTATCATTCCATTTGTAAATAGTACCTTGCAACGACTGAATTTTGCGGCAACTTGCAATACTATGGGTATTCAAAATAAAGACTCCGCATATTTTGCTGTTGCCACTTACCATACAGCAGATGTACCAGTTCCTAACAACAGACCAATGCCAATAGGTGTGTTTAATACAGACAATGAATGCGACGGCGAAAACTCGGGTAGGCTTATTGATAGGTTTTGGATTGTAGAGCACAGTGGATACGCAAAAACGCCTGATGTAACGCTAAATTTTGGCTACACCAATACAGACTTAATTACTTCTAATAATTCAATTATAGAGGGAAATCTTGGTGCTATCCAATACAACTCAGGTATAAACAAATGGTTGTACCCTGTAAAAGGAGTTGTAAATGCAGTGAATAACGAAGTTTCATATAGGGCTGGATACAATTTTGGCGGAATTTGGACATTAAGTGACACCACGCCACGGCCAAAAGCGGCTTTTACACATGTTGGGAATTGTGAATTTGACAGCATAATTTTCACCGACAACTCAGGTGTTACTGCCGATAAAGTTGTTGGTTGGCAATGGAACTTTGGTAATGGAAAATTAAGTGGAACTAAGAACCCTTATACAACTTATACCCCAGGTGGAATTTTCAATGTTCGCTTGGTTATACGTTCAATGAGCGGTTGTCAGGATACCGCGAATAAAAATATCCAAATACTAGCGGCTCCTAGAGCCAGTTTCACACATGAAGATACATGTGAAAATGCACTCGTAAAGTTTGAATCGTTTAGCTTCCCGGGAAGTGGAATGTTGAAAAGTGAAACTTGGATTTATGGAGATGGAAGTTTGAATGGTTCAGGCAAAAAAACAAGCCATTTTTATGGAGCAATGGGCTTGCCAACTGTTCACTTAATTGTTTATAATTCAAATGGATGCAAAGACACTCAGAGCAAAGATATTTTCATTGCTCCAAAACCATACGCATACATGAATTTCGCAAACGATTGCCAATACGCTCCAATTAACTTTACAAATGGATCAACTGCCGGTGGTGGAAGTATTTCTAAGTATTCGTGGGATTTTGGAAATAACAGAAAATCATTTAACAAAGATGAAATAGTTGCTTATGACAATTATGGCAATTTCAATGTCCAAATGATTGTTTATAATTCATACGGTTGCTCAGATACCGCACAACAACCTATTACAATTTATCCAAGAGCCATAGCAAACTTCGATTATTCACCTGAAGAATTACACGCCACTGATCCAGTTTCATTTAATAATTTGTCGCAATTAGACGATAATTGGTATTGGGATTTTGGGGATGGATTTTTCAACACAAGCGAATTCACTACCCATGCTTATGATGTTTACGGTAAGTACACAGTTACATTGATTGCTTCAACCGTGAACAATTGTGCTGATACACTGACCAAGGAAATCTATGTAAAATCATCACCTTTATACTGGTTTCCAAATGCCTTTACACCCGGTTCAACATCAGGGATAAACGATTTTTTTGGATTGTATACACCTAATGCAATTAGTAGGTTTCATATCACCGTTTTCAATTTGTGGGGACAAATCATGTTTCAGTCAAACGACATCAATGAAAGATGGGATGGCACTTACAACAATGAACCCTGTCCTATCGGTAGTTATGTGTACCAATCAGACTTTTTAAGTCCGGAAGGTGAATTACAGGTTTACAAAGGAGATGTAACGCTATTGCGCTAACGAAATTTATTGATTCTTCAACAATTCAATGTGGTTTCTGTGCAGTTTCACAATTCCCCGTTGTTCCATTTTCTTTAGCAAGCGAGAAATTACCTCTCTTGATGAATTCAAGTCGTTTGCTATGGTTTGATGGTTGATTTGTAAATCATTGCATCCACAGTTTTCAGTTTGCTTTTTCAGATAGAATTCCAACCGTTCATCCATCCCTCGAAATGCAACATTATCAATCACCGTCAATGCTTCTTCAAATCGGGTACGGTAAGTGTGAATCACAAATTCTGACCAAGTACGGTATTCTCGAATCCACTCGTTTACTTTTACCATTGGAACAAACAATAAAATGGAATCTTCGATTGCCATTGCTGCAACTTGACTGGTTTCTTGATGTTTTAAGCATGTTAACGACATTGCACATGCTTCTCCAGGATTGATGTAATACAAGAAAAAATCACCACCATCTTCACCTTCGCGATATACTTTAATTGAACCAGACAGTATGAGCATGGCTGAAGATAAATGTTGTCCCGTTCTCATTACCACATCTCCTGATTTCACCTCTTTAATGGTTCCAAAATCTGCAATTTGTTCAAGTAATTTTGGTTCAATTTCTGAAAAATGATCTCTGAGAAGGTCTATTGCCGCATCCATAATGAGACAAATATCGCAAAAAAAAGAAGATAGAATTGAAAATTAACGATATTCTGACAAGAATAACCGATTTTTGTACCCTTACATGATTATCATCGGAATTACCCAAACATTAACCATCATTCGACTAACTGATTTCGGTTTGTTTTTAGAGGATGAGGAAGGAAATGAAGTTCTACTTCCCAATAAATATGTTCCAGATCAATATGAATTTGGAGATCCCATTGAAGTTTTTGTGTACAAAGATTCTGAAGACAGAATTGTTGCCACTACCCTCATTCCAAAAGTTGAAGCCTACCAATATGCATATTTGCAAGTGAATCAAGTGAATTCAATTGGTGCATTCATGGATTGGGGATTAGAAAAAGATTTACTTGTACCTTTTCGCGAGCAAAACCGCCCCATGGTGGTTGATCAATGGTATGTCATTTTTGTATACCGCGATTTTGTTACTGACCGTTTGGTTGGAACCACAAAAATTAAAAAATCGCTCCATGTTGACCGTGTTGATTTAAAACCAAATCAAAAAGTTACCGTGATGGCTTTTGAAGAAACCGACCGTGGAATGCAAGTTGTGGTTGAAGGAAAGTATAGAGGTATCTTATATGCCAACGAAACGTTCAAACCCATTCATGTGGGTGATGTATTTACCTGTTTTGTGAAAAATATCAGAACCGACAATTTGATTGATTTGAGTTTGGAGCGTATTGGCCGTGGCAAAATCGATGGAAACACGGAATATCTGCTGGAAAAATTAAAAAAGAACAATGGCTATTTGCATCTTTCCGACAAAAGTGATCCAGAGGAAATTAAAGATGAATTAAAAATGAGTAAAAAAACTTTCAAACAAGTAATTGGCGCCCTATATAAGAACGGAGTTATTGAAATTGCTGAAGATTCTATATCCCTCATTAAAAAATAATGAATTTCATTCAATTGGAAATCCCTTTTAATAAATAAAACCTAACTTTGATTTAAATTTAATACCAAACTACCCAAAATGAAATCTATCAATCGTATTTCACTTTTTATTTTCACTGGACTTTCGATTTTTATGTCGAATTGTGAAAAAAATGAATTGGATTTTAATAAATACAAAAAAATTAATCCTGAAATTTTAACGCCGCTTGCTACTACCCAAATCAAAGCTTGGGAGATTTTAAAGCAAGATGATATTATTAAATATGATCCAGACGGACTTATCCATCTTAAATTCAAACAGGATTCTGTTTTTCAATTGTCTGCTGATTCCATTTTGAAAGATATCAAATTGGGCAAAAGCAGTGTGAAGTTTAGCATGGGAGAAATTGCTGTTCCTAACATCAATGAAAGTTCGGATATTACCATTTTCAGTTTATTTCCAACCACAGATCCTTTAACAATTGCAGCGTTCAGGGCAAAGCAAGGTACAAATGATATTTTTCCGGCGATGAACTCTACTTCTACGTCTGCTACAAGCATCGCTTCAAGCACAGAATATGAGTATTTGAATATTTCTAAGGGATATTTAACCTTTTCTATTGTAAACAACCTTCCTACTACCATCAACGAAATTCAAATAAAAATAGTTGATAATTTACCTACCCCACATGATTTAGGATCCGTAAAAATCATGAATATTGCTCCTGGTGCAACTGGATTAGACAGTATCAATTTGGCTGGTAAAACGTTGAGCAATAATTTAAGTTATATCCTGCCGGTTACTGATGTTGCTCAATCTACAAATCCAGTACTCATTGACACCACCAACAATATCCAATTTAATGTTTTTAGCAATGGTTTAAAGTGCATTGGTGGAAAAGCAAAAATACCAGGACAAACAATCGCTGTTCAAAATTTAAAATTAGATTTATCTGACCCTTCTACAGATGCTAGGTTGAGAAACATCTTATTTGGTTCTGCAATTATCCCTGTAAAAACCGAATCTACATTCCCTAACGACGTAAAACTCACAGTTGATTTTCCAGATGCAACGCAATCTGGTAGTCCTATTTCAGCCATTAACATCAATGCTTTGGCAAAAAGCACAAACAATAGCAACATCAATTTCACAAACACAAACTTGTTTATGGGATCTGATCCAAGCAAAGATTATAATCTTTTGCGTGCCGAAGTTGCCACCAACATTCAACCATCTTCTGGCATGGTAGTTTTCGATTCTTCTGATTACATCAAAATAACTTTAGATCCGTCGGTTGCAGAATTTGCTTATTTAGATGGATATTTAGGAACAAAAACCTTTAATGTTGACATTAATGACCTTGATGTTAGTCAGTTGGCTGAATTGGGTAAAGGTATCAAAATTGAAAATCCTATCATGAATGTATATGTAGACAACTCTTTTGGAGTGCCTATTGTGGTTCAATTGGATATTTCAGCGTTAGATAAAAACAATCAAAGCCTTCCAATGAATGTTGATACCATGCACATTCCATATCCTTCAATCGCTGAAAAAGGACAATCAAAAAACCAAACATTTTCAATCAATAAAAGCAATTCTAACATTGTGAATTGCTTAGGTTTGCCTGCCACCAAATTTAAAATTATAGGTCAAGCTATCATGAATCCTAAAGGATTCCAAGGCTATGTAGATCACATTGTTAACACCAGTGATATTGTGGTTGGATTTGATGCAGATATTCCAATGACATTCACGGCAAAAGATTTTACACTCACTGATTCGGTTGATATCAATGAAAATTTACAAGGTAAAACAGATTTTGAATTTTTAGAGTTAAAAATCAAAACCATTAATGGATTTCCTTTAGGAGGAACCATCGATTTAGTATTTGCTGACCCTAATTATTTGCCAATTGATTCATTAAAAGATGTAACATTGATTGTGTCTGGTGTACCTGATGCAAATGGAAAAGTAATTAAAAGTTCAGAAAACATGACATCTGTTTTGCTCGATAAAAAAATGTTAACTGCTCTTGATACAAAAAAGTGTAAATTTATTTTAATAAAAACAAAACTTAACAGTTACAACAACGGCACAACACCAGTGAGTATTTATACTGATTGTAAGTTAGACATTTCAATTGCTTTTAGAGGAAAAGCTTCAATAGGATTTTAATCATGAAAAAGTACATTTTAACTTTCGGAATTCTTACAGGCTTAATTGTAAATTCTCAAGCGCAATTAAATTTCGATTTTAACAATCGACATCTTCCCCAGTCTTCCTTGGCCAATCCTGCATTTTTACCCCAATATAAGTTCAACATGGGATTTAGGTCGACCAATGCATTTTCATTGAGCAATTTCAATCTGAATACATTTTTCAACAAAAACATCTCTGACTCTCAATCAATTGCGAACGCTTTAAAATTAAACTCATCACAATTTGGGGTTGAATTTACTTCAGCAACCGAATTGTTTAATTTTGGTATCCGTAGTAAAAAAGCCTATTTCGGATTTAATTCCAGCATCCAAAATGAAGGAGCGTTTTATTTCCCGAAAGACTTATTAGGTTTGGCATTTTTTGGAAATGCGCAGTATATTGGCAAAACGGCTCAGTTAGATTTTGGGGGGACACAATTCACAAGTTACCTAAAAAATCAAATAACTTATGGACGTCAACTTTCCAATGAATTATCTGTTGGGGTAAACTTGGCTTACTTAAACGGAATTTCCAACTTCGCCATCAATAAAGGTTTTGTAAATATCACTACAGATACTGGAGTTGGTTCAATTTATCAGATTTCCATGGAATCTGAAATTGACGCACAATCCTCTATGTTAGGTTTAGACCCCACTCAATTTTCCGACTCTACTTATAAAACCACAATGAACACCATTATTTCAAATGGAATGAGGGATGTAATGTCATTGAAATCAAATAGAGGTTTTTCCGCAGATATTGGAGCTATTTACCGACTTAATGAGAAGATTAGAATTTCAGCTTCTGTGCAAAATCTAGGATTTATCAATTGGGATAAAGGTGCAATGACGCACACCATGCCAAAATCTTCATGGAATTTTAGCGGAATTGATACTTCGCAGTTCAAACAAATGCAGAAAAACGACAGTAATGACATTTTTACGCAAATTCAAGATACTTTCAATTCAAAGTTCAATAGAAATTCTACCATGGTTTCAAGCTATCAAACTAGTTTAAAACCGAGATATACAATTGGATTGGAGTTTTTCCTTTTCCCAAGAACCAACGTACAGTTAATGTTAGGAACAGGTTATGGCGTATTAGGCAACAAATCTTTCGTTGCTGCCGGTGTGCATCAGGAAATAGGTGAAATAATTGACCTAAGAGCTTCCTATGCGGTCTACGACTTTAATTTCCCTCAACACCGATTGGGTGTAGGAGCAAGTTTTAATTTGGGTGTTATTCAACCCTTTTTCAACATCTCCGATGTTTTAGGTGCTGTGAATTATGGTTCAGCAAATACCGTAGCTGGTAGCTTGGGATTTAATTTCATGATTGGAATTCAAAAAGACAAAGACAATGATGGTGTTCCCGACAAAAGAGACAGCTGTAATAAGGTATTTGGTGTAATTTCAAATAATGGTTGTCCTTATGGTTTCTTAGGGGAATCTATGAACAATGAAAATGAACTAAACAACGAACAACCAGTATTTGAAATTGTTCCAGCAGATTCTGTGTCTGACCCATCTAAAGCCAAGGCAGCTGCAAAGGCAATCAAGTCCGAAAAGGAATCAAATCAAACTCCAGTTGTAAATGCAAATGATCATGTAAGCAATACCAACGAACAAATTGAAAAAGCGAATCTCACAAATGCTGTGTTGCCATCTTCAACAACTCCAGTTCAAGAACAATCTTCAAATGAAGCTGCTCCAAAAACAGTGGTTGACAAATCTAAAGCATTAAAGTCCGATAAAAAATCAGGTAAATATCATTCCGACATTATCGAAATGACCAACATAATGAAGAAGTAATTTACTTTAACAACGTTAAAATATTTTGACCCAACATTGGTATAACAACCTGTTGGGTCTTTTCATTTTTAATGGCTATTTGATTCAACAATTGGCCTGGCAAACAAACAGGTTCATCACTCAAATCAAATGTTCCATAGTGCATTGGTACCATGTATTTGGCTTTTAAATCAATAAATGCTTGAAATGCTTTCTGTGGAGAAGAATGATTTTTCTCCATGAACCATTCTGGTTCAAAAGCCCCTATACCCAAAATGGCAATATCAATCTTTGGAAAATACTCGGCAATCTCTTTATAATGATTCCCGTAGCCACTGTCCCCACCAAAAAATATCACCATTCCATCAATTTCTAAGATAAATGATCCCCACAAACGTATATTGGTGTCTGTAAACCATCTTTTCGCCCAGTGTCTGGTTGGCAAAAACCAAAGTTTGAATAAATGCCCTTCTAACGTATATTGCTGAAACCAACCTGCAACCTGACCATCTGCCCCATTCAAATATTTTTTCAACAAACCATCCATTTGAAGTCCTGAAAAATATTTCACCTGAGGATTCTTTTTGGCAATAAATTTTAAACTCCCTTTATCGCAATGGTCTCGATGATCGTGCGACATAAGAATATAATCAATTTTCGGCAGATTATCAAGTGAAATTGGCAATTGAGAAAAACGTTTCATCACACCCGAAGCTTTCCCTAATACAGGATCTGTGATAAATGTTTTACCACCCAATCGAATTAAAAAAGTAGCATGTCCCAACCAAAACACACCATCTCCCGTGTCGGAAATTGCTTTTTGAGCATCAGGGTAAATTTCAAGTCGGGTTTTATCGTTCTTTTTTTGAGCTTCGTAAGGATTTAATTGAGATTTCCATTTACGCACATCTTTAAACAGAGGAAGATAAGGAAATTCCGAATTTTGATACATCCCATTTTTTATGGGATTGCCCGTCCAGTTCTTTTTTCCTGCAAGAAACGGAAGCGATGGATTATGAGAAGGCAAATTTTGAGCCATTAGATTTATTGATAGTAGAAATGAATAACAAATAATTTTATATTTCAGCATGATTTTCAGAAAATTTTCCCAAATGTTTTTTCCATTCACCAAGTACATGTAGTGCCTCAAAGATATTATCTACTTGATTCACTTGCACAATTAATGCTTTATCTGTTTGTTTCACACTGAATTTCGATTGATTCATGGCCACAAAACCCATGATTGCAGCAAAAAGATCGCTTTGATATACTGCCGCATTAGGATCACCGGGAAAATAGCAACGCATCCTCATTTCTGATAGCACAATTTTTTCCATACCTAATTCTTTTCCAGCCCATTTCAACCGCACAGAATCGATCAATGCTGAAACTTCTGTCGGCAATTTCCCAAACCTATCAACAAGCTGGTCAGAAAATTGCCTCAATTGCAATTCTGTTTCAATGTTAGACAATTCGCTATACAAACTCAATCTTTCTGCAGTTTGCGACACATAATGTGAAGGGATGAGTATTTCATAATGTGTATCTACCTGACAATCTCGGCTTCTAATTTCATCTTGGTGATCGAAAATTTCTGTAAACTCTTCATTTTTCAACTCTCGAACAGCCTCATCCAAAATTTTATGGTACATATCAAATCCCATTTCCGAAATAAATCCACTTTGTTCAGCACCCAGTAAATTCCCAGCTCCACGAATATCTAAATCCCGCATAGCCACTTGAAAACCACTTCCCAATTCACTATATTCTTCCAAAGTTCTCAATCTTTTTCGAGAATCTTCAGGAAGTGTTGATATCGGTGGTGACAACAAATAACAAAACGCTTTGATATTGGAACGACCAACCCTACCCCTCATTTGATGCAAATCAGACAATCCAAACATGTGTGCATTGTTAATTACAATTGTATTGGCGTTGGGAATATCAAGTCCACTCTCAATGATGGTTGTAGCAACCAAAACATCATATTCTCCTTCTATGAATTTCACCATCACATCTTCAAGTTCATGACCTTCCATTTGACCATGAGCCACACAAACCCTGCAACCTGGTACCTCAGAAGAAATAATCGAAGCTAATTCGTAAATGTCTTTCACCCTTGAATGTACCACAAATACTTGTCCTCCGCGATTCATTTCGTCCGTCACTACTTTACCGATTAAATCTCTGCTAAAGGTGGCTAATTCTGTATGAACAGGTTGTCTGTTTGGTGGTGGAGTATTAATGATACTCAAATCTCTTGCCCCCATCAAACTAAAATGCAAGGTTCTTGGAATGGGCGTTGCGGTTAATGTTAACGTATCAACATTCACCTTTATTTCTTTCAATTTCTCTTTAGCACTTACCCCAAATTTCTGTTCTTCGTCTATAATCATCAAACCCAAATTGAGAAATTCAATGTCTTTACCCAAAATACGATGTGTACCAATGACTACATCAATTTTTCCTTGTTTGATTTTTTCGATGGTCTCTTTTTGCTCTTTGGCCGACTTAAATCGATTCAGATAATCTACGGTTACTGGAAACCCTGCAAATCTTTTTTTGAAGGACCTATAATGCTGTTGGGCAAGAATGGTTGTAGGCACCAATATGGCTACTTGCTTGCTGTCACAAACCGCTTTGAATGCAGCCCTCATGGCAATTTCCGTTTTCCCAAACCCAACATCACCACATACCAATCTATCCATGGGTTGTTCATTCTCCATGTCGCGCTTCACATCTTCTGTTGCCTTGGCTTGATCTGGTGTATCTTCATAAAAAAAGGAAGCTTCTAGTTCTAATTGTAAGTAATTATCCGCGGAAAATGCAAAACCCTTTTCTTTTTTTCTTTTTGCATAAAGTGCAATAAGTTCACGGGCAATGTCTTTTACCTTTTTCTTGGTTGTTCTTTTTTGTTTTTCCCAGGCACCGCTTCCTAACTTATGCATAGACGGCACAGTGCCGTCTTTACCTGAATATTTGCTGATTTTATGCAAACTATTTACCGACAAATACAGCAGGTCATTATCACGATAAACCAACCTAACCACTTCTTGCATCACCCCATTCATTTCCATTTTCTCAAGTCCAGCAAATCTGCCAATACCATGATCAATATGGGTTACAAAATCACCAGGCTTCAAGTTTTTCAATTCCCTTAAGGTGAGGGTAGTATGACTTGAATACTGTTGGCGTGACTTGGGTCTGTAATACTTATCAAATAATTGATGCTCGGTAATAAAGGACATTTTGGCGTCGTGGTCCACAAACCCGCCGGAAAGTCCTATATAAACAGGAATAAAATCTTCGTCTGTGGAGGTATCTTTAAGGATAGTTTGAAGTCGCTCAATTTGACGGTTGTTATCACTAAAAACCAAGGTTTTGAATTTATTGGCAATATTCTGGTTGAGCCAATCTTTGAACATATCAAAATTCCTCTTGAAAATGGGCTGCGGCTCTTGTCGGAAACCAACCATTTTGAAGGATTCTAGAGGCTTGTCTCCCCCTAAAAATATTTGTTGAAATCTTGAAAATGATTTTAAATATTCTTTGGGCGTCATCCAAACTTCTTTTGGGTGAACAGGAACATTATCGCTTTTTAAATCGATTGCATTTTGATGTGTTTGGAGGGATTTTTCCCAACCTTTTGCCAATTCCTCAATTTGCAAAAATGAATCCACCGATACTACCAATAATTTTTCATCGAGATATTCAAAAATGGAGGATTTTTTTATTTCCGTTTGCGCATTAATTTTTGGCACCAATGAAAATTGAGCCATCTCTTTAATCGACAACTGGTTATTCACATCAAAAGATCGAATGCTTTCAATAATATCACCGTCTAATTCAATTCGAAAAGGATATTCATGTGCAAATGAAAATAAATCAACAATTCCACCTCTCAAGCTAAATTGGCCCGGTTCGAACACAAAATCTACCCGTTCAAAATGATTCAATTCCAGAAATTCCAAAAGAAAATCAATGTCCAATGTTTGTCCTTTTGCAATTTCAAAAGAATTCTGATTCAATTGCACTTTGTCGATCACAAATTCAGCAACTGCTCTTGCATAAGTAACCAAAATGCGTTTGTTGTTTTTACGAATGGAACTCAATGTTTCGATTCTCTCTTGAACCGCCATTGCATTTTCCCTATCGCATTGAAAGGGTTTCAAAAACGACTCTGGTAAAAAATAAATGGGTTCTCCATTTAATATATTTTCTAAATCAGATTTCATGTATTGAGCTTCTTCTTTTGAATTCAATACAATAAGCAAAGGATTCGGGTTTTTGGCATATAAAGCAGACAACATCATTGCACCCCCAGAACCACATAATCCTTGGATATAAATCACTTTTTCATCTGATTGACAAAGATTTTCCAATTCCAACATCGGTTCCAACTCACTGAATGAGTGCAAAATATCTCTGGTATTCATAAAATGTATGCAAAGGTACAACAGAACTATGGCATAAAAGTTCTTATATTCTGACAAAAATAGTATATTTGTTAGGGTCTTAGAATGAACAAATCTTTCTCAAATATTGAACTTACTGCAATTGCTACGTTATTAATTGCTTCAATATTTTCACTGATTGTGGTCATGTCTCTGATTATTGAGAAAAAAGGAAATGGCACACTTCGTAATTTCTTATTAATCATACTTTTTGGAAACTTTTTATACGCGCTAACTCACTTATTGGGGTTTACCGGATTAATCACTTATGTACCATTTTCATTGAGAATTTTCACGCCGTTTTTTTATTTATTGCCACCTACCATTTTCTTCTATGTAGTTTTTAATTTGAATGAATCATTTCAATTTAAACCAAATCAGTTAATTCATTTACTCCCCTTCGTAATAAGCCTTGTAGACAATTCTGATTCCTTCTTTTTATCCAGGGAAGAAGTTTTAAAATTCACCACTCAAATTTCTAAAAACTACAGAATATATGGAAATTACTCAGGCGTATTGTTCCCCGTAAAATTTAATTATGTATTCCGAATGGGGCTATACATCATTTATTTTTTGTTTTCTTGGCGTCACTTCATTCAATATATCAACAATCAAAAAACCGAAGCAGAAAGAAGAATTGTCAATTGGTTAAAGTACTTTCTTGTTGTATTAGGCATTTTTATATTATCTACTGCTTTTTCAGTGTTTTTCAATTTCAAATACTTGGTTAAACCAAGCGAAGTGGTTCAACTAACTATTACTCCCTTTATTTGTGTTGGATTAGCCGTTATTGTTCTATGTGGATTCATTTTTTTCAATCCAATTCTGTTATATGGTATTCCAAGGTTAAAAAGTATAGATTCAGATGTTGATTTAAATATTCCAAAGGTTGATATCAGTAGTAAATTAAATTTAAAGGAATACACTGCCAATCCAGAAATACTCGACACCAATGAAATTGAACTGGATGAAGAAGTTGTTAAAGAATTAAAACTTGCCAAATCCATCATCAAGGAAATCAAAGCTTTACAATTGTATAAGGACACCAATTTTTCATTGGCCACGGCTAGCGTGCACTTTAATATACCAGCTCATCATATTTCGTTTGTTCTAAATAATCAACTTAAAAAGTCTTTTCCAGATATCATTTCAAAAATGAGAGTTGAACATGCAATTGCATTAATTGAAAACTCACAAAATAAGAAATATACCTTGGAAGCTATTGGCAACATGTCAGGATTTAGATCAAGAACCACTTTTTATGTGAGTTTTAAAAAAATTACAGGGGTTTCACCTCTAGAATACCATAATATGACAATTTCCAACCCAAAAGAACTATAATCTTATATACTTTTTATATATTATCCATGTTCAGTTTTCCAAAGTTGCAAAACATAAATGATTAATATTTAATCATTTATATTACACATTGTTCAACTTTATTAAACCAAACATGCATTTCCAGAAATTTGTTTTTTTGTAACATAGTTTTGTAGAACATAGTCGACAATGAAAATATGAAAATATACTTTTTCATATCACATTTCGAAAAATGTCTCACAAAATAAAAACAAAAGATGCAAATCAACGTAAATGTTCAAGAACCGTATCTACATGCGAAGATTGTTGAGTTGGCTCAGCAATACCTACCGTCGTTTAGAATTGATTCAGACAATTGGGTTTCTGCAAGATCCACATTAAAAAAGGAACTTACGCTCGTATTCCAATGTCCGAAAAATTTGGAAACGAATTCGCAAAACAACCATACGGCCGATGATTCTACTAAATATATAATGGTAGCAAAAGATCCATTGGCATCGATTGATTGCATCAAAAAGGGATATTTTGATTATTTCCTAGAATATAAGCTAGAGGAAGAATTCAAACACTTAAAAGAGCGTTTGAAACAAGATTTAGCCAAATATGGCCAATCTGATATGGATAAGAAGTATTTGATTATCAAGGACTACAGAACATTAAAGAAGTTGAACTTTACTGACATTTTGTTTATAGAGGCTTATGGTTCATATTCAAACATTCATACCATTGAAAAATATTACACAGTTTCAAAAACAATCAAAGCAATCACAAAAGATTTCCCTAACTTTTTCGTGAGGGTACACCGTTCATTCGCAGTGAATTTAAGCCATGTGCATAGTTTCAATCAAGAAGAAGTTATTATGAACAATCAGGCTAAAATAAAAATATCACGCGCAAAAAAAATGGCCCTTGTGGAGGCCATTGATAAAATTGCATAGATTAAAATAGGTTAACGCTTTCTGGCAATTGCGCGAAGAGCAGCATCCACTATGTCTTGATTCTCTAAGTGGTACTTCACGAGTAATTCATCTGGGGTACCACTTTCACCAAAGCTATCATTTACAGCCACCATTTCTAAAGGAGTAGGCATTTTCAATGCTAACAATTGCGCAATACTATCGCCCATTCCACCATTCATCTGGTGTTCTTCAGCCGTTACCACACATCCTGTTTTCTTAGCCGATTGAATAACCGCATCTACATCCAGAGGTTTGATGGTGTGAATGTTGATAATTTCAGCACTTATGCCTCTTTCCGCAAGAATTGCACCTGCTTCAATGGCCTTCCAAACCAAATGTCCAGTAGCAAAAATACTCACATCAGTACCTTCGTTTAACATCAAAGCTTTACCAATGATAAACGGCGTGTCTTCGCTAATAAAAACTGGCCATTTTGGTCTACCAAAACGCAAATAAACCGGTCCGTCCATTTTGGCAATTGCCATAGTGGCTGCTTTGGTTTGATTATAATCGCAAGGATTGATAACTGTCATACCTGGAAGCATTTTCATCAAGCCAAGATCTTCTAATATTTGATGGGTTGCACCATCTTCGCCCAATGTTAATCCAGCATGAGAAGCACAAATTTTAACATTTGTATGGCTGTAAGCAATACTTTGACGAATTTGATCATAAACTCTTCCTGTAGAAAAGTTGGCAAAGGTTCCAGTAAATGGAATTTTACCTCCAATAGCCAAACCAGCAGCAACACCCATCATGTTTGCTTCAGCAATTCCAGCTTGAAAAAAACGATGCGGATATTTTTCTTTGAAAGCATCCATCATCAAGGAACCTGTTAAATCGGCGCATAAAGCCACAACATTTTCGTTTTCGTTTCCCGCTTCTAACAAGCCTGCTCCAAAACCGCTACGAGTGTCTTTGTTGCCTAATATTTCGTATTTTCTCATTTTATAAAGATAGTTGTGTGTTAATTCCTGATTGTACTTTAAATTCTTTTTTCTTAGTGTATAATGTTCGAGTTTCACTCTTCGGCCTGTATACAACAGTATATTCGCCAGGTTGAATTGAATGCAATTGTTTAGGCTGTGAACTATTAAAATCCATCACCCAAACCATTTGATTGTCGATTTTTTGAAATACCGACGCTGAAACATCCCTCGAAATACTCAATTGAACCATACCCGGTGCCGGAATTTCAATGGTAGTAGTTTGGCTCTGTTTGATAGAAATACTGTTGTACTTTATTCTTGGAACACACAGTATTTCAACATCATAATTGCCTGTAATATACCGTTTATTGGTGTTGAAATCTTGAACGTTTACAGTTTCAAAACTTCCATTTTTTCTTACAATGGCCAACAATCTATTGTACCCATTTAATCCCCCCATTTTGAAAACCAAATTCCCTTGAGGCGTATTCAATGGTAAAATATTGTGTCTACCAGGCACCATTTCAAATTGATCCAAAAAAACTGGCGGTAAAGTATGTGCTACAACTTTGTATTTTCTCATAGGATCTAAATACAAAGTATCTGGTATTCCTTTACCATTCATGGTATGTACGAAATTCTCTAAAATAGCTCCATTTTCGGCATCATACAGTGTCATTGGAACATCCGTTTCTCTAGGAATCCCTTGTGCATCCAAAAGATTTATTTGAACTGAGGTGTTGTTCAATGCTTGGTTGACAATAACTCCAATAATTTTTTCAAATTCTACCGAATTTTCAGCGTTGTAATACCTTCCTGCACAACTATACGCATTTCTAAATGCTTCAGTATCCGTTCCAAGTCCAATAATGAAAGGTTTCAATAAAATACCTTTCTTTTGCAGCTGTTCGCTCACCTTACAAGGATCTCCACCACATTCTTCTATCCCATCCGTGATGATAATTATAATGTTTCTAGCATTCTTGTCCTCGGGAAAGTCCTTAGCAGATGCCAACAATGATTGTGTGATAGAAGTAAATCCTAAAGGCTTAATTTGCCTTAACCTACCTACAAATTGTTTGTGATTATAGGGCGAAAATGGAACCTCTAATTTTGTATCGTTGCAATCTCTGGCCTCGTTTGGTTTATTGTGACCAAATACCCTCAAACCCACTTCTACATTTTGAACCGTTCTGAGCGTATCCACAATTTTCGACATTAATGTAACAGCAACAGACCAGCGATTGCTTTGGTCCATTTCTTGCAACATACTGCCACTCCCATCCAACAAGAACAATATTCTTGTTTTTTTACCCTTAAATCCATTAATGATTTGCGATTGTCCACAAACAAAAATCGATAGTAGGATAATAAAGAGAGTGCTTTTTTTCATTTTGAGGGATGATTAATAATCGCCCAATGTTTCAGGCAATTGTGCCATGGCTTTTTCAAATTGCTCTTGGTTTGGCGCTTTTCCATGCCATGCATGAGAACCCATCATAAAGTCAACTCCTTGACCCATTTCTGTTTTCATGATGATCACAATTGGTTTTCCTTGCCCTAATTTACTTTGAGCTTGAGGAATTACAGTTTCCAAAGATGAGTAATCATTGCCGTCCATTTCAAGAACGTCCCAGCCAAAAGCCAAGAATTTGCTTGATAATTCGGTAATACCCATTACATCACCAGTACTTCCATCAATTTGTGCTTGATTAAAGTCCACCGTAACAATCATATTATCTACTCGATAATGCTTTGAAAACATCACAGCTTCCCAAATTTGTCCTTCTTGCAATTCTCCGTCACCAGTTAACACCCAAACGGTGCTTTTATCACCTGCCAATTTCTTTTGCAATGCCAAACCTGCTGCTACGCTAATTCCTTGCCCTAAAGAACCAGAAGCAACGCGCACACCAGGCAATCCTTCATGCGTGGTTGGATGACCTTGCAATCTGGTATTGAGTTTTCTGAAAGTAGACAATTCACTCACTGGAAAATAGCCACTTCTTGCCAGTACGCTATAAAACACAGGAGAAATATGTCCATTACTTAAGAAAAACACATCTTCATTGTTTCCTGTTAATTCAAAATTTGCAGGGTTGTGTTTCATGTATTTGAAGTACAAGGCAGTCAAGAAATCTGCACATCCCAAAGACCCACCGGGATGACCACTTTTAACGTCATAAACCATGCGAATAATGTCTCTGCGAACTTGTGCAGCTATCGTTTGTAACTCAGTAACAGTTTTCATAAAGGCACAAAAGTACTAACTGGAATTGTCAAAAAATACACTTTTTTTACTTTACACAAAAAATTATGAAAAACCCTTGAAATGTGGTATATTTGCAAGTTAAATGCAAAAACTGTCAAATTACTGGCTGATCGTCATTTTTGTGGTGATTTTATCTTGTGGGGACTACAACAAAGTCTTCAAATCGAAAGATGCACCATTGAAATACAAGAGAGCCATGGAGTTATATGCAAAAAAAGACTATATCAGGGCTGTTGGATTGTTTGACCAACTCAGGGACATTTACAAAAATTCTGATAGTTTAGAAACCGTTTATTACCATACCGCCATGTGCTACTTTAAATTGAAGGATTATCAATATGCTTCAATGTTCTTTAAAGATTTCACTGAAAATTTCACCAAAAGCTTTAGGCTCACAGAATGTGCCTACATGAGTTTATATTGTGATTACCTGAATATTGGAAGTTTTGAATTGGATCAATCCGACACAAAAGAAGTCATGGCAGCCATGCAAACTTTCACCAACTACTATCCTGATTCTGAATACACACAAAAAATAAACGAACATTTGGATGATTTAAGGTATAAGTTGCAACAAAAAGAATACGCCCATGTTATACAATATTACAAAATGGGTGATTTCAAAGCAGCCGTAACTTCTGCAAAAAATACTGTAAAATTATTTCCTGATATTAAAGAACGTGAAGAACTTGAATTCTTAACCGTTAAATGTCAATACATCTATGCCATGAATAGCATAGAAAAGAAGAGAAAAGAACGTTTGGAGGAAGTAATTTCAAACTTCGATGATTACAAATACAACAACGATAAAAACAGCGTTCACTTTGGTGAAGCTGATGATTATAAAAACAAAGCCGAAAAGGAAATTAAATCACTAAAAGAATTATTATGAGCATCAATAAACAATCACGCAACGCCGAAACACGCGATTTACGCAAAATGGACCATGAAACCGAAAATGTTTACTTAACAACTCTCGTAATTTCAAGAAGAGCAGACCAAATTGCTGAAAAACAAAAAGAAGAGTTGCGCAATAGATTAGAACCATTTGCCAACGACGGTGATAACCTTGAAGAAATCCAAGAGAACAGAGAGCAAATTGAAATTTCTTTGATGTACGAGCGTATGCCAAAACCAACATTATTGGCTACTTCTGAATTTATTGAAAACAAAACTTATTGGAGAGTACCAGGTGCTCCCGACAATGTTAAAGCATAAAAAAATATTGGTAGGGGTAACGGGCGGCATTGCCGCCTACAAACTCCCCCATTTTGTGAGACTTCTTAAAAAAGAAGGTGCTCAGGTGCAAGTTATTTGCACACCAGCTGCCCTGCAATTCGTAACAGCTGAAACCCTGTCTGTGGTATCTGAAAACCCTACCCTCATCCATTTTTTTGATGAAAAAACTGGAATGTGGAACCATCATGTGGAACTCGGGTTATGGGCCGATGCCCTTGTCATTGCACCTTGCGGTGCCAATACAATTTCTAAAATGGTATCTGGAACCTGTGATAATCTTCTCCTAACAACTTATATGTCTGCTCGTTGCCCTGTTTGGATTGCCCCAGCAATGGATTTGGACATGTTTCAACAGCCTTCCGTTACTCAGAACATCCAAACACTTAAAGAACGTGGAGTTGTTGTAATTGATGCGGAAACTGGACCCTTAGCAAGCGGACTTAATGGAAAAGGGAGAATGGCAGAGCCAGAAACCATCTGCCAAGTATTAAAGGACCATTTTAAACCACCAGTTACCAATTGGTTGGGGAAATCTGTGGTTGTTACCGCAGGTCCAACCTACGAATCTATTGACCCAGTTCGATTTATCGGCAATTACAGTTCAGGGAAAATGGGAATTTGCCTCGCTGAACGCCTCGTTCAACTTGGTGCAAATGTTCATCTGATTTTAGGTCCCTCAAAAGAAAATGTCCCTCAAAATTGTCAAATCACACGCGTTACGAGCGCAGATCAAATGCTCCAGGCCTGTGAATTTGCTTTTAATGATGCGGATGGATTAATCATGACAGCGGCGGTTGCGGATTATAGACCTAAAAACCCAGAAGCCCATAAAATTAAAAAATCTGAAGATTCATTGCACATTGAATTGATTAAAAATCCAGATATTCTAAAAACTTTATCCCTAAAAAAACAAAACCATCAGTTTTGTATTGGGTTTGCTTTAGAAACAAACAATCAAGAAGAATACGCACGCAAAAAATTGATAGAAAAGAATTTAGAGGCAATTATATTAAACACGCCCTCTGATACATCTGGTTTTCAAACTTCTACCAATCAAGTGAAAATAATGGATAAAAATGGGAAAATCATCGATTCTCCAACACAATCTAAAGAAGAAATTGCCGTTTTTATCTTAGACGTATTAAATTCGTGGATATTCAACTAATATGAAAAAACTCCTATTTGCCACTCTTTTTTGCTTTTCTTGCAATTTTGTATTTGCCCAAGAAATTAAGGCAACTGTGCAATGCGTGGCTCCAAGGGTTCAAATTTCCGACAAACAAATTCTAACCACCCTGCAAAATAGCCTACAGCAGTTTGTATCCAATAGAAAATGGACGGAAGAAAAATACGAAATTCATGAAAAAGTTGAAATTTCCCTATTTTTTGATTTTTCACAAATTACTGATAACAATGAATTTCAGGGGACCATGCAATTACAAGTAATTCGCCCTGTATTAAATTCAACATACAAAACCACCATCATGCAGTTCAATGATGATGATGTAACTTTTGTATACAGAGAATTTGAGAATCTTGATTACCAAGACAATCAAAACATCAATGACCTCACTTCCCTTCTTGCTTTTTATGTGAATATTGCGCTAGGATTAGATTTTGATAGTTATGCAGAACTTGGGGGAACTCCCTATTTTGCTAAAGCTCAGAACATTGTGAATTTAATGGCCAATAAACCAGGTTGGAACCAAGCTGATGGAAAAGGTTTTAGAAACCGTTTTTATTTGGCTGAAAACCTAAACAATGCCCGATTTAAGGATTTTAGATTGTTGACATACAACTATCACCGCAAAGGAATGGATAAATTCCAGCAAGATCCAGAACAAGCCAGAAAAAACATTACTGAATCAATCAAACAATTACAAGATGCCATCAAGGGAAATCAAAATAGTTTGCTTCAAAAAGTGTTCTTTTTTACAAAATGGCCTGAATTAATTGAAATTTATAAAGGGGGTACTGTTCCTGAAAAAAGTAGCGCTATCAAAATGCTCAATGAATTGGATCCTACCAACAATCAACGTTACGAAAAAATAAGAGGATGATCCTTTCTGTTGATCAGTTGAATGGTCAATTGGCCAAATTTCTCACCGAACATAGACCAGACCAAGTGGTGGTGGTAACATCCGTCCCAGTTAAAATTCACTGCCTTTCTCTTTTGTATAACCTTGAAACATTTGATATTATAGAGATTCCAGATGGAGAAACTGGAAAATCTCTAGAAACAGCCGAACTCATCTGGACAAATTTTCATCGATTAAACATTACCCGAAAATCCATTATCGTTGCCGTTGGCGGTGGAAGCGTGTTGGACATTGCAGGATTTGCAGCATCCACTTTCATGAGAGGCATTAGAATTGTATATATCCCTACCACCCTGCTTGCAATGGTGGACAGTTCTGAAGGGGGTAAAACGGGGCTAAACTTCAATGGTGTTAAAAATCTTATTGGTACATTTTCACAACCTACCGAAATTTTATTTTCTGCTGAATTCCTTAAAACCCTACCTTCCAATGAAATTTTATCGGGATGGGCGGAAATTTTCAAACATGGGATTCTTGAGGGACATAAAATCTGGGAACTTATACAAAACCCGATTCCAAATATCCAAGACCCAATTTGGGAAATCCTAATTGAAGAAAATATACGGTTCAAACAATCCATTGTGAGTTTAGATTTTAAAGAAAACGGGCCTAGAAAATTGCTCAATCTAGGGCATACAGTAGGACATGCATTGGAAGCTCTAAACTATACCAATCCGGATGTCAATCATGGAATTTGTGTAGCAAATGGAATGGTTATTGAAGCACATATAGCAAATCAATTAAACCTAATTACACCATCTGCTTTGAAATCAATTGAAGACTATTGTTGGCAACATTTTCCAAAAATACCAGTAGAAATTCATCAATTATCGGAACTAATGGAAATGATCCAATCCGACAAAAAAAACAATCACCAAACTTTAAAGTTCACGTTGCCAAAAGACATTGGTGATGTAAACTATGATGTGGCCGTAAAAAAAGAAATTGTTGAAACCGTATTATTCAATTTGGCACAAAAGTAATGTTTGTTTGTAAAGCGCATAACCATCCAAACGGCAACTCCATAACCATCAATCTGCCGGGTTCAAAAAGTCAATCTAACCGTTTTTTAATTCTTGCTCACCATCAAAATATTCCATTTGATTCAATTCAAAATATCTCTGATTCTCGTGATACCCAATTGCTTATCAGGGCATTGACTAAATTGAACCATTTAAAAGACAATATTGAAAAAAATACAGACTTTTTTCAATGGACACATTACCAGTTGCTCGATGATGAAGTTGAAAAACTCAACAACCATGTTTCCAATCAATTACAAGATGAAATCTTTGATTTCCTTGATGCTGGCACACCGGCAAGATTAATTCTGGCCTACTTTTCTGCATTAGGTATTCAAACCCAGCTCATAGGGAATGAGAGCCTCCAAAATAGAAGCATGCAACCCCTAATTGATGTTTTAGAATCTGGAGGGGCCAAATTTGAATTTCACAACAAGCCTGGACATTTTCCATTGAGCATCACAAGAGGTTTAAATAAATTCCCAATTAAACCGATTGATAGGTCTGTCAGCAGTCAGTTTGTTTCAGCACTTATGCTCATTGCCCCTCTCTTTAAAGGGGTCAATGAAATTCAATTACATGGACATTCGCATTCAAATGCTTATATCCAAATGACCCAAAAAGTTTTGCAAAACTGCGGTATTCAGGTGGAGTTTAATGAACACTCAATTCGCATTTCAGATCATACGGCTTCAATGATTCAACCCATTGTAATAGAAAGTGATTGGAGTGCAGCCAGCTACTTTTTTGAAGTTTGTGCTTTGAACCCAAATTCAAAATTTAGACTCAATCATCTATTTAAAGATTCATGTCAAGGAGACGTTGCGTGTTCTGAGTTTTTTAAAGACTTGGGAGTTCAAACTGTGTTCGATGAACAAGGTTGTATCATATCGAATAATCTTATAAAAAAATCTCAAATAGATTGGGACTTATCCAACGTACCAGATTTAGCGCCATCCCTCATTGCCTGTGCCTCTGCCCTAAACATTTCAGGTAGAATAACAGGTATTCAAAATTTAATTTACAAAGAATCCAATAGAATTGACGCCATCAATTTCAATATCAATCAATTGGGATATGAGATTTGTGAATCTCAAGAATCTTTTGACAAATATTATTTGCAAAAAACGCAAATATTTGAACCCTCAGAAAAATTGGAAGTGAAAACCTTTTCAGACCATCGAATTGCAATGGCATTTGCACCATTGGCCCTATTAAATCCTTTGTTGATAGATGACATTCAATGCGTTGAGAAATCATTTCCAAACTTTTGGAATGAACTGAAAAAGTGTAACTTTGAACTTAACCCTTATGAGTCGTAATAGCATCGGCAAAAACCTCATTTTAACCAGCTTTGGTGAAAGTCATGGTCCTTTTATAGGATCTATATTGGATGGTTTCCCAGCAGGAATCACCATTGATATTAAGGCAATTAACCAGGATATGGCTCGCCGACGTCCGGGTCAAAGTAACCTCACTACTTCTCGCAATGAAACCGATGAATTCCAAATTATTTCTGGTGTTTTTGAGGGACAATCTACCGGTGCTCCCATTACGTTTTTAATTGCCAATAAGGATACTAAACCATCAGATTACGATGGCTTAAAAGACTCTTATAGACCAGGTCACGCCGATTTCTTGTATCAAACCAAATATGGAATTCGAGACCATAGAGGTGGTGGTAGAAGCAGTGCGAGAATTACCGCTGGATGGGTAGCGGCTGGTAGCTTGGCCAAGCAATATCTTATCAATACCAACCTTTCAAAATTATCTAAACCCATCGTAATTACCGCTTGGGTGAATCAAATTTATACAGCAGTTTGTCCTGAGGTGGAAACTCTTCCAACCGTTGAAATGATAGAACAAAGCCCCGTTCGTTGTCCAAACCAAGAAATGTCCCTCAAAATGATTCAGCTAATAGAAGCTGCTAAACGCGATGGAGATAGTTTGGGTGGAATGATTCGACTAACTATCGAAAATAGCCCTATTGGCCTCGGAGAGCCTTTATTTGGCAAATTAAAAGCGGTATTGGGACAATATTTATTGTCAATCAATGCCATAAAAGGCATTTCTTTTGGGGAGGGATTCAACGCGGCAAACCTAAAAGGGTCAGACAACAACGACAGTTGGATGATCAAGGGCAATGAAATAGGCACAAAAACAAACCATTCAGGGGGAATAATTGGTGGTATGGCAACGGGTGAACCCATTGTTGTGGATTTGGTATTCAAACCAACATCCACCATTGCGAAACCGCAACAAACCATCAATAGCGCTATGGAAGAAACAACATTAGAGGCAACTGGTCGACACGACCCATGTGTTTTGCCAAGAGCGGTGCCTATTGTTGAGGCCATGGCCAATTTGGCCATCATGGATTTACTACTTGAAATGTAAACTCGTTTACATTTGCCTATTTTTGCAGCATGAACCGTGCTGAAATTCTTGAACAATTTTCAAAACTCCTCGATGTAATGGACGATTTAAGGGAAAAATGCCCTTGGGATCGCAAACAAACCATGGAAACCATTCGTACCTTAACCATTGAAGAAACGTATGAATTATCGGAAGCCATCATCGAAAATAACCCTGAAGAAATCAAGAAAGAACTCGGTGATATTTTATTGCACATTGTATTTTACAGTAAAATTGGCAGTGAAAAAGGTCAATTTGACGTTGGTGAGGTTTGTAAGTCGTTGATTGAAAAATTAATCAGACGTCATCCACATATCTACGGCGAAGTGAAAGTTGAAGGCGCCGAAGAAGTACTTCAAAACTGGGAACAAATCAAACTTCAAGAAAAAGGTGAAAAGAAAAATGGCATCTTAGATGGTGTTCCTAAAGGTTTGAATGGATTGGTAAAGGCCTACAGAATGCAGGAAAAAGCGTCTCAAGTTGGATTCGACTGGGATGAAGCGGAAAAAGCGTACGAAAAAGTAACCGAGGAATGGCAAGAATATCAAGAAGCAACCACCAAAGAAAACAAAGAAGCCGAATTTGGCGATTATTTGTTTGCACTGGTTAATTATGCAAGATTGAGCGGCATTAACCCCGATGATGCACTTGAACGCACCAATAAAAAATTCAAAGACCGTTTTCAATTTATGGAAAACGAGGCAGAAAAAATGGGCCGAGGTCTCAAAGAAATGACCCTCGATGAAATGGAATCATTGTGGGTGAAAGCCAAAGGCTAATCCCTACTCACACAAAATTCCACTAACTAATTCTAATTCTCTCAATTGAGAATCGAATTCAATTTCATCTGCAATGAATTTATACCTTCCTTTTCCTTCCTCTGATTCGAAAATATAGTTGGTTAACTCATCTCCAAGTTCTTTATTCATAACAGAGAACATATTAAACGTATAGGTAATGCCGGATTTAACGATCTGAAATTTATATTTATCTATAACTTTGACAGAATATTGACCGGACTTCTCAGCATAGCCATTAAAAGATATTTTTGTAAGCGTGGTTACCCCCTTTGGAATTTTCATTGATTCCATTTTGTTAACCAAAAAGATACGTGTTGTTGATGCAACCGAATCCGCTGTAATGTCTTGATTATACGTCGACATTTCAGGAGCACCCAAACCAGAGGAAAGATTCAATCGCTGCATCAAAGAATTTAAAGAATCCCTTTGGATGTTCTGAACTTGATAGCGCATATCCCAGCGGTCTAACTTTTTATTTTCTAATTTAGTAGCAGCTTGTTCCAATGTTATAATATTCAACTTTGGTTCCAAACCGGTGATTCCATAGTTGTCTACAAGAAATCTGATTTTTTCATATAACTCTTCCGATTTGGTGATGTTTAATGAATTATTTTTAGATTTCCCATAGGCCACAATCTTTTCACCATCAACCATTTTCAATTCTTTAATTAACTGCTGAATTTGATTTTTCTGACTCCAAATTGTGACTTTTTTTGCACTCAATGGCCCCCAAACACTCATAACCACAAATAAAAACATTGAAAATGGAATTGCTGAAATTTTACTCTTTTTGAAAACTTCAAAATAGAGAATCAACACAGAAATCCATATTGCAGTAATCAACACCATGTAACGGTCTTCTGTAATTCCATATTGACCAATTCTGGTAAAAATTCCAACAAATTGCATTATGACAACTGGAATCAAAAATTTAAAGAAAAATTTACAATAAAACTGAATAAAACGATTGTTTGAAACAGTTTGAAATGGATGAATGAGTAAATATGCCAAAATCCCTACCGCCCACATTGCATTGATAAACATGGTTAAAAAACCTTTGGGCAATGTCCATTGAATGATTATTTTCCCAAAATAAACATACATAATGCCGAGATAAATGAGTATCAAGGGGATCAATACAAACTGAACAAAAACCTTTAATATGTTTAAAAATGCTTCATTGAAATCTAATTCTTCGAAATTCTTCGGAATTCCAGCGCAAAAGAAAATCACACTGATTGGGCCAAACAATATCACCCACAAATAGTAAAAAACTTTTGAAGAAACACTTAATGCGAACAAAATATTAACAGCAGATATAGCAGCAGCTAGTCCTAAATATGAAACAGAAATAAAGATTCCCGTGAGAATGATCCGGGTCAACAATGTCCGATTATAATGCCAAAATCCCAAATTGTTACTTTTCCCCCATAGCGGTAAAAAGGCAACCATTAAATGAAACAAAATACCATAACGGATACCAATGAATACAACATTTTGTTCAAATCTGTAATATGATTTTTCTGAATTCAAATCAAAATAAACAAACGCCAAAATGCCAATTCCCAAGAGTAAAATTGCCAAGCGTTTTTTCCAATTCAACTGATTGATTTCCGCAAATAAAGACAATGCAAAAAACAATGAAATACCCAATCCCAATGTGGTTATTAATGACGTTATATTTGGCCCCCAATTGCTATCAGGTCCCAATACAATTGCCAATACTGCACCAATGACTGACAACAGGATAACAATAGGAAATCGATTCAATGCAATCCAAGAATCTTTAAACAAATCAGAAAATGAGAATTTGGCTTTCATATGTACAAACTAAAGGAAATAAATTGAAAATCAATCAATTTATTTCACCAATTTGGTTAAAAAGCCATCTCCATCAGCACATTGAAAATAAAATACATATACCCCATTTTCGAATTTACTGCAATCAATAAATGATCCATATTGATTGATATTTATACGCCGAATTTCTTTACCAATAGCATTATAAATATGTAGTTCTTTGATCAATTTATTTGAAGTGAAATTCAAGGTAGATTCTAATGGAACTGGAAATATGTTCACATTAAAAGCATTTAAATTTTCAACAGTTGATTTCTCTTTCGGAACATATTGAACATACAGTGAATCTGTAAAATAATCGCAATCATTTGTGGCTTTTAAAACAAAACTCAAAGTATAAAATCCTGTTTTTTTAACCACAATTTCTTTGGTTGTATCCATCAAAAGCGTATCGTTACATCTCCAAACAAAGTATCTTGCATTTTGAGGGATATTGGATGCGTATAAAATAGAATCTGATTTTAACGCCAATTTTACCTTTTCAGAAATAATTGGATAGGCAATCACAGTGTCTTCAGAAATACAGCCATCACCATTTTTGGTTTTTAGATAAACCACTTCTCTTTTTTTCGAAAATGGGTAAATCATTTTCGATGAATCTGCAAATCCATCTTTATTGCTCCAATATTGGTAAACAAACTGGGTGTCTTTTGGTACCAAAAATTCATCACCATACCCACAAAATGGAATTGAATCCGTAACAAATTGTTCTTTCGGTTTTTCACTTACATACACCAATTCAAACATACCATTCACCGCCGGATTTGTGGTTCTGTAACGATAACGGTATTTTTTACTTCCTACCAAATTATCAGGAATTTGTATGCGTTGGTAGATCGGTTGCAAGGTATCTACCACCGATAAAATTGTCATCGCTGAATCAAAATTCCCCCAAGGTGAGCTAATTTCTAGGATGAATTCATTGCCCGCATTGAACGTCCCCAAGCATTTAATCAACGTATTTTTGTAGACGTCCACTGAATCTCCAGGGCATCCCATCAATTCAATAGCTGGACCAAAGGTGTGCAATTTTGCAACATATACAGATCCGCATAAAATGCAACAATAAACCCATTCATCTTTTGCAGAATTCACGGTTATATCCCCAGGTTTAGGTTCACCTACAATCCTTTTTGGATACCCAGTTAAATATTTATTCCATTGATATATGTTCTTTTCAAATTGCGAACTGATATAGTAGTTTCCCTCGGCATCTTGCGCCAATCCAGACAAATTACTCAAACCTGTATTTCTCAATACACTCACTGCTTTACTTGTTAAATCAATCGACAATAAATCCGAATTCAGGGTATCTTGAACCAATAACAATCGATTCTGAGATTTTTGTAGCAACAAATTCGAGGGTCTGGCAATTCCAGAAACCCACAATGAAATATAGGGGGTAAAATTAGGTGCCGCTCCGAAAGTTGTTTTATACACAAACCCTTTATCTACATCAGTAGTATAAATGCATTTTGCAGCGCTATCATAGACCAAATCCCTCAAATTCACTGCATTAGGCACCGAAATATCAGCCAACATACTACCCGATGTATCAAAAACCCTGGCTTTATTCGAGTCTAAAACAATGAAAGCAGGACCAAAAGGAAAAACATCAAAAATGATGTTATTGGGTGCAATTAAATTTTGAATGAAATAGGATTTATTTCCAAAACGATCCATTTTTACCACAGATTGGCCATTGTGATTGGTGATGTAATAGCGATCATCAAACGGATTGTAGGCCGAAGCATTGGGTTTATTGAATTGAGCCGAAAGCTCAACACCTGTTCCTAAAAGGAAAATACAAAGTAAAAAAAAACGTCTAACCATTTTGAAGTTGCTCATCATTGGTTAGACGTTTAAAGGATTAATTCCGTTGCAAGCTTACCAGATTTTCACTCGGTCAGCCTCAGCTCTATACATTTTGTTGCCTGGCTTTACGTTAAATGCTTTGTAAAATCCTTCGTGATTTTGCAAAGGACCAATGGCTCTAAAATAACCAGGAGAATGTGGATCGGTCATCAAACGCATTGCCAATTCCGCATCGCGAATTTTAGACCTCCAAATGGTAGCCCAACTCAAGAAATAACGTTGTTCTTGTGTGTACCCGTCAATCAAACCAACTTTTTTATTTTTAAGGTGCAATTGTAAACCATCATACGATGAAGCAATACCACCCAAATCTCCAATGTTTTCACCTTGTGTAAATGCACCATTTACAAATTTGCCTGGCAAGGCTTCAAATGAGCTAAATTGAGCAATCAGCTTCTCGCCTCTCGCTTTGAAAGCAGCCGCATCTTCCTCTGTCCACCAGTTTACCAAATTACCATTTTCATCAAATTGTGCTCCTTGATCATCAAACCCATGTGAAATTTCATGGCCAATAACCGCACCAATTCCACCGTAATTCACAGCTGGATCGTTTCTGAAATCAAAGAATGGAGGCTGTAAAATAGCCGCAGGGAAAACGATTTCATTGAATGAAGGATTGTAATAGGCATTTACTGTTTGTGGAGACATGTACCATTCGGTTTTATCTACAGGCTTACCAAAACGCTCCATATTTTTAGCAATCATAAATTTAGAAGCATTAATCATGTTTTGATAATAACTGCCACCATTTTTATAATTCTTGATTTCCAATTTTGAATAATCTTTCCATTGGTCTGGGAAACCAATTTTAATCATCAATTTATCCAATTTCTTCAAAGCCTTAGCTTTTGTAGTTGCACTCATCCAATCCAAATTCTTGATTCTACCGCGGTACGCCTCGATGATATCATCAACCATTTGTTTGGCCACCACTTTGGCCTCATTCGGGAAATACTTTTCTACATACAATTTACCCAATGCTTCTCCAGCAATGCCATTCACAACACCCAATGCTCTCTCTTTCAATGGTTTTTGAGCCGGTACCCCGCGCAATGTTTGTCCATAGAAAGAAAATGACAATTTTTCCAAATCTTCACTCAATAAGTTCATTGAACCTCTCATAGTAGACCATGCGAAGAATGATTTTACTGTATTGAAATCAGTTTTCAACACCAACTCATTCATCGTTTTCAAGAATTTTGGTTGTCCAACTATGATGGTATCTGGATTAATTTTCAACGCTTTTAAAATTCCTTTTAAATCAAAAGCATTCAATGTTTTAGACAATTGTTTTACAGATGTTGGGTTATATTGAGCAATTGGATCACGACGTTCTTCTCTAGACATCATATTAGTTGCCAACGCTTTCTCAAATTGATAAATGGCTTCTGCGTTGGTCTTTGCTACCGTTTCTGCAGTTCCAAATTTCACAAATACATCTTGAATGTACTTTTTGTACTTCTCTTGTATTGAAACCGATTTTTCATCAGTCTTTAGATAATAATCTCTGTCAGGCAATCCCAAGCCAGTAATTCCAATGCTTACAACATTTTTATTGCTATTTTTAGCATCGGCATCCACCCCTAAATCAAACATTGTGTTTTCACCCATTGGGGTATATTTCACAATGTATTTCTTTAAATGATTTAAATTTTTGAGGGACATTATCTCCGTCAAAAATGGTTTCACAGGTGCTATTCCTTGTTTGTTTCTGCTTTCAATATCCATCACAGATTCATACAACATAACTGCCTTACCTTGATCTGAATTTGCTGCATATTTTCCGCTCTTAATGGCTTCTTCTAAAACTGCCAAACTCATGCTATCGGCACGTTTTCCTAATTCATCAAAAGATCCCCAACGACTTCTATCGTTAGGAATATTGGTTTGTTTCATCCATTTACCATTTACATAGTTATAAAAATCATCTGCCGGAGAAACAGTGGTATCCATGTAACTCAATTCGATGGCGCGGTAATCAGCGGTTGATACAAATGCCGTCAAAAACGAAGCTCCTAAGAGCCCTAGAAATAATTTATTCATACGATTGTTTCGCAATTTATTGACAATTCACATTAAATTGAATCTGAAGTCCGATAAACGAACAATTTATTTTGTCGAAATGATAAAATAGTAGATACTTATGATAGTTTTTGACGATCAAAATACTTCTTTTTTATCCAAAAAGAAACATTTACGAGTGCAATCAATGCTGGAACTTCAACCAAAGGACCAACCACTCCAACAAAAGCTTGTGCACTGTGAATACCCCAAACACCAATTGCAACTGCAATTGCCAGCTCAAAATTGTTTCCAGCGGCAGTAAAGGAAATTGCAGCGCTCTGACTGTAATCAGCACCCAGCCATTTTCCCGCCAGAAAACTAATACCAAACATCAAAACAAAATAGATGAGCAAAGGCAAGGCTATTAACAAAGTGTCCAATGGTATTTGCAACAATGTTTCGCCTTTCAAACTAAACATCAACACGATAGTCAACAACAATGCAATCAATGTAATAGGCGATATTGCTGGTACAATTTTTTCTTGAAACCATTTTTCATCCCTCAAAGAAATCAAAGAATATCTGAGAACAATTCCCAATAAAAATGGGATACCTAAATATATGCCAACCGTTTTGGCTACATCTACCATGCTCAAGGATATTAAAGTTGTTTTAATACCGAAATACCCAGGAAAAACACCAATAAATAAATAGGCATATACGCTGAAGAACAATACCTGAAAAATACTATTCAAAGCAACCAAACCCGCAGCATATTCCCTATTCCCTTCGGCTAATTCATTCCAGACTACCACCATTGCTATACATCGAGCCAAACCAATTAAAACCAAGCCGTACATATAATCTGGCTTATCTCTCAAAAACAATACTGCCAAACCGAACATTAACACAGGCCCTATCACCCAATTGAGCAACAACGAAATTCCCAAAACTTTTTTGTTCTGAAACACTTTCCCCATATTTTCATATTTCACCTTTGCAAGAGGCGGAAACATCATTAAAATCAATCCAATGGCCAAAGGCAAGTTGGTTGTACCCGATTGCTGTTTGTTGAATGCTTGTACCAAATCTGGGAAAAAATATCCAATGGAAACACCCAAAACCATGGCAATAAAAATCCATAGTGTGAGATATCTGTCTAAAAATCCCAAAGTTTTGCGTTTATGTCCAATTGGAACACAAACTGGTACCAACTCATTCAATACAAAATTGTTGCAATATTCTTTGATTAAATCTCGCACCCTATCAAACTCTTGTTCAGTTGCAATTTTATCCCCCAAAAATTTCGCAGGATCCGGAAAATTAAAATGAAATCTTTTTGCAGAACTCGGAAAATAAGGGCAATTTTCTTTTGCATTATCGCAAACCGTGATGATGAAATCAAAATCTATTGATTTGTATTCATCAACATGATTAGATGTATGTTGCGAGATATCAATCCCCGCCCTTTTCATGGTGGCTATTGCATTGGGATTTACCCCGTGGGTTTCAATACCTGCACTGTAAACATTAGCCATGTCTTTGGCAAAATGCTTTAAGAATCCCTCTGCCAGCTGACTTCTACAACTGTTGCCAGTGCATAGAACTAAAATATTTTTCATTAGCAACAACCTCCACCCGGGGTGCAACACGAACTTCCTGCAGGTGTTAAATCAGAAAGCGCTTTTTTCATTTTATATTCTGGAATACCACACTTATCCTTTGCCAAACAATCTGTGAATTTATTCTCAAATACAAATTGTCCCAATGAATGTTTGATTCCATAAACACAGATGGTTTCTCCTTGATACTCAAATTCTACCTCTAAATCCTGGTTCCCATGTATGTCTTCAGCCATATCTATGATACCCATTAATTTTGCTGCACTCAAACGATGATCAACATCGTTAGCAACCCAAATTTGGAACATCAATTTTGATTCCGCCCTTCTCGTTCCACCGCAATCTACGTAGTTTTTTGTAACAACACCCGCTTCAGTGATGTGAAAATGTGCCGGAATGGTTTCTCCATTTGGCATGCGGAATGTCAAACCTTGCATTCCCGCTAAATAATTTTTAAATTCTAATAATTTCATAATTCTCTTTTTAACAACAAGTTGTATCACAATTTTCCGCCACAGGTTCTTGAGCGAAAAATCGATTTAATTCCATTTTAAACAAACCCCAAACTTCTTTATCTATGCAGTAACAAACATTTGGACCCGAAATATTCCCTTTGATAAGTCCAATCAATTTTAACTCTTTTAAATGCTGTGAAACCGTGCTTTGCGACAATGGCAATTTCGAAACAATGTCGCCACATACGCAATTTTCTGTATTGAGCAAAAACTCAATAATTTCGACCCGAGCTGGATGCGAAAAACACTTTCCAATTTCAGACAACCTCACCGATTCAGGCGAAAACAAAGAAGTTTTACTTTTTCCCATAAAATCCTATCGCAATATTACGATAAGCGATTCAAGCAAACAAACTTGCTGATTAAATTTTTAAATAATTAAAGTTTTCTTAAAATTGCAATTCCCAAACCTGTGAAGAACTTACCGTTAACAGTGCTGTAATTGTCGCTCAAAAATGATTGGTACATCAAAGATGGTTCTATCACAAATGTCCACTTTTTATTGATTGGAATCATTGGACCAAGCGTTAACTTACCATCGAAGGTCATGTAACTCGATTTATCAAACACCCTGTAATCTGTATTGGTAAAATAAGATCCAGAATTGACGGTGGTATAACCAGGAGCCAAATGAAAACCAACTCTAATTGGAGTTTTCGCTATTTGGGTATAAAACCTGTAGGCCAAAGGGAAAGATATTTTACCGATGCGATATTCTATATTTCCAGTTTGTACTTTATTCAGGGGTACATAACTAGTATCAATAAAGGTTCCGTATCTTTTAGGTTGCCATGGAGCAGAAATCAATACCACGTTGGTATCAATTTTCTGTATCATTTCGTTCTTATTCAATTGCCATTGCCCATTGCCAACCCACTCTGAATATTGAATTCCAGCTCCTACCATAGAACCATTTTCCAAATCCTTCAAAATAAGCATTTGATATTGAGCGGTATATTGAGTACCTAAAATACTCAAAGGAACATTTTCCTCAAAATTGATGGTATTGTTACTTCCTGTAATTACAGACAATTCAGCATACCATTTAGATGATGGTAACTTAGGTAAAACCGGTCTTTCAGGAATGTCGATTTCAATATCAAACGATGAAAAATCAAACGAAGGCCAATTGAATTTAAAGGTAGATAGTCCCAAAGAACGTATCATTTCATTTTTATTTTGCCAAGTATAATGTTTGTCCTCTTTTGTTTGCGAAGTGCCAACCAACAAATCTTGTAATGTAAGTTGCTTATGCTTACCCAATTTCAAATATTCTTTGCTTGTTTCAAATATTTGATCTTCCAAGATAGCAACATTGTGATTATCAGCTAAAATTGAGAATCCTCTCCTTTGCTGCAGATTGGATTTCTTAGTAGCATTTAATTGAAAACGCTGGGATCCTGATAATTGCCCCTCCCTAGTATTACGCAAACGAAGTTGATCCAATTCAACCTTGCTTTCAGCGATTTTATTGTTTGAAATCGATGAAAGATTTTTTGAACCCAAATTTTCTTTTTTCGCTTCAGCTGAAACTTGATTTTCAGCATCAACAATGGATGATTTTTCGGATTGCGTTATTTTGGCTTTTACTGCAAGTTCTTTAGTTGATACAGGGTGCTTGCTTTTATCGAAAGGATTCGACAGATACAAGCCCAAACCGCCCACAACAAACAATCCGGCAACCACATACATTTTTGGATTCCACCAAAATATAACCCTTCTCTTCTTTTTGCGACGCTCCATAACTTCCTCGAACGTAACTTTCTCGTTCAAGGGAGATTCTAAATCGTACAATTTATCCCTAAAAAAAGAATCTTGATTTTCGTTTATCATGCTTTTCCTAGATTTAAATTGTTCAACATTCCTTGTAAGGCTTTTCTCGCTTTTGCCAATTGAGAACGACTAGTACCTTCGTCAATTTGCAGTGTTTCCGCGATTTCTTTGTGTGAAAATCCCTCAATGGCATACAAATTAAACACCATTCTATATCCAACTGGCAATTTTTCGATTAAATGTAACAATTGATTGACATTCAATTGATCGAAAGAATTGTCTTGATATCCAATTTCATACTCAGCTTCACTGATGTCTGTCCAAATATTTTTTCTCGCCCTGATTTTATTGATAGAAATATTGACAGCAACACGGCGCATCCAAGTTTCCAAAGAACTTTGGAACCTGAAATCACCCAATTTGTCATATATTTTTACAAATGCTTCCATCAATGCATCTTCAGCTTCTTCTTGATTTTGACAATACCGCAAACACAGTGCCATGATTTTCCTGGAATATTTGTCCCACAGCAATCGCTGGCATTTCCGGTCTTCCCGTATACATCCTTCTACCAGTTCCTTGTCTGTCATTCCAAAAATTCATTTCGGTTTTTCGGTTTACATTTATCATAGACAAAGCATTTTCCGAAAACGTGGCTTGATCTGTGTTATTTTCACAAAAAAAATACTTTTTTTTATTCAATTGCATTTTTTACACACTTTCAGGCAATAATTTTCGTTTTCCACATGAAATGAAAACTATTTCTTCGAAAAACCAATCTTCTGTACTTTTTTTGTGAGTTAAATGAAAAGGAAATATTGTTTTACGATTCTATTATTGGCATTATTCTCATTGTCTTTCAATCATTTGGAGGGACAAGGGAGGCCTCGCAACTCAAAACAATACAACCAACCGTTTTCATTTCCCAAACACCAATATCCCTCATTATCAAATAGCCAAAAATGGGCCGATAGCGTTCTTAAAACTCTCAATTTCAAACAATTGGTAGGACAAACCCTCATGATTCCAGCATGGTCGAGATCAATCAAAGTGGATACCATCATCTCAAAAGCAATTCAAAACCAAGAAGTTGGAGGTATCATTTTCTTTCAAGGCAGTCCCTACGCCCAAGCTTACCTTCAAAATTTCTACCAACAATCTTCAAAATTACCCTTACTCATCAGTATTGATGGAGAATGGGGCTTGTCGATGCGACTTTCACAAGTGAAAAAATTTCCGTTCCAAATGACATTGGCCGCATCAAAAGACCCACTATACTGTTACAAAGTTGGTTATGCCATTGGTCAACAATGCCGAAGGATGGGTGTTTTAATGAACTTTGCGCCCGATGTGGATGTAAACTCGAACCCCGACAATCCCATTATTGGCTTTCGTAGCCTCGGCGATGATCCTGAAAACATTTCCAAACTGGCCATTGAAATTAGCAGAGGTATGGAAGATGCCGGCATATACAGCTGTGCCAAACATTTCCCTGGACATGGCAACACAAAAGCGGATAGCCACAAAGAACTACCCGTTGTAAATCATACAGAAAAATCGCTCGACTTTGAACTTGATCCATTCCGAAAAATGATTCAAGAAAATGTAAAAAGCGTAATGATTGGACATTTATGTGTACCGCTGCTAGATTCTACTCCCATGGTTCCAGCTTCGCTATCCAAAAAAATCATATCAGACCTGTTGATTGACAAAATGGGATACAACGGACTAATTATCACCGATGCCTTAAACATGAAAGGGATTACCAGTATCTACAAGCCAGAAGTGGCTGCGGTGAAAGCATTGATGGCAGGTAACGATATCCTATGTTTTCCGGAAAACATTGAATCCATAATTGCCCTGTCTCTTCAATACCGTGATTCAGGTTGGTTAGACAGCGCCAAATTATCTGCTTCTGTTAGAAAAATACTCATTGCCAAACATCAACTCGGATTGGCCGAAAATAGATATGTAAATACGGAAAATTTGCAAAAAGATTTGGATAAAATATTTGCAAATTTCGCAACAGAAACCGCCCGCACATCCGGAAACCCATTGAATAAATTGGATGAATATGCTCGAAAAAGTGTTTTAATACTGAACAATCAATGTCTACCTTTTATTCAACACACTAAAAAGACAATCAATGTACTGAGTTATGGAACAGATATCCCGGTTGATTTTATCAACCAAGTATCTGATTATCACAAAATAAACTGGATAAAATTTGATGGAACAAACGCTCAACTTGATTCAAATTTAAAACACAAGAATATCAACCTCAGTGAAAGTCCGTTGATTGTTGTCAATTCTAGCCAAGTTCTTTGGGGCGAAAGATCTCGTAGAATGTCAAAAAATCTGGAGGAATTTTTCCTTCGTGATAGTTTACCACAACAAACAGTTTTGGTGCAGCTTGGCAACTTATACGCAATCAAAAATTTGTCCAAAAAATACACGGTGGTAATTGGACATGAAAATGGCGAGGCCTTTCAACGAGCCTCGGCAGATTTAATTTTTGGGGAATATTCATCAAACGCAGAATTGCCGGCAAAGATCAGTGAAACATGGACACAAAACGATTTGAGCAAAATCAATGTCCCTCAAAAATATTTCAATTATATCCACCCACAAGAAGCGGGATTTAAACACCTTGATCCACTTGCCACTAAATCTTATTTAGAATCGCTGATTGATAAAAAAGTAGCCACCGCTATTCAACTTTTGGTATTGCGAAATGGACAAATAGTTGATGAATATAACGTTGGATACACACCCGTTGATTCTGCGGATGTAATCATTAAAAAACCGATTACGAGTGAAAATGTTTTCGACATAGCCTCAATCACAAAAATTGCGGTTACCACATTGTCAATGATGAAGTTATATGACAAAATGAAATATAAACTTCATGTTCCAATCAAGAAATATTGGCCCGAAGCTGAAAATTACCCTTGGGGTGGTTTAAGCATTGAAGATTTTTTAACCCACAGATCTGGTTTGCCCCCTTTTCTACCATTGACTGATAAGATAAAGAAAGACAGTTCGTTACAATTATCAAAAAGTTACAAAATTGCTATCGACACGTTGAACAAAGACACCCAATATTTCTCGTTACAATTGGGCGATTCTTGCTTTATCGAAAAACGGTACGCCGATAGTGTTTGGAAATGGACTACCAAAACATTGCCAAGCAATGTTTACTCCTACAAATACAGCGATTTAAACATGATTATTCTTGGGAAATGGATTGAATTTACCACCAAAATGAGCTTAGATTCATTTGTGGATGAACAATTTTATAAACCCATGGGATTAACTAAAATAACTTACAAGCCAATTGAAAAGGGTTTGAAGCGATTTGTTTTGCCAACTGGAATCGATAAAAATTGGCCAAGGGGCACCATTCGAGGCATTGTGCATGATCCAAGTGCAGCTTTGCTAGGTGGTATTTCTGGAAATGCCGGTTTGTTTTCCAATAGCCGCGATTTGGCGAAAATCATGCAAATGCTAATTGATGAAGGTGAATTTCAAAACAAACAATACATTTCATCATCTACTGTGAAATTGTTTACCCGAACACACTACAATAAATTGTATCCTAGCAATTTCAGAGGATTAGGATTCGACAAACCCAATGGTTATCCCAACAACCTAAAAAGTGCGGCCGGAAGTCCTGAACACTATACAGCTTCCAATATATTCGACAATGCCCCTGAGGCATTGTTTGGACACAGTGGCTTCACTGGCACTTGGGCATGGGCCGATCCGGAAAAGGACCTGGTGTTTATTTTTCTATCAAACCGCACTTACCCATCCGACAGCAACAATACCCTTTCTAAGGAAGGTATTCGTGGCAAACTTTTGAAAATGTACTACGATGAAATGGAATAATTTAAGGCAAGAAATCTTCGATTTTTGAACCACCTAAATTCCCACTACTCATCAACAACAACACATTTTTATTTCCTGGATTAAACGATTGACGAACAGCCTCTTGCAGCAATTCTACATCGCTAAATACACGAACATTTCCCAATCTTTCTCTGATTGTTTCTGCACTTGGAACTGGCATACGTTTTAGTTCAAAAACATGGGGATCGTACAAAACGAAAATTGAATCTGCGGCATCCATAGTTCCATGGTATTGTGACATAAATTCAGGCATTAAGCTACTAAAGGTGTGCAATTCAAATACTGCGGTAAAATTGCGATTGGCGTATTGTTCACGAACTGCACTTACGGAAGCTTTTACCTTGCTTGGTGCATGGGCAAAATCCCTAATTATCAATGTATTATCTGTTTCATACACCTTTTCAAGTCGCTTCGCGGTTCCCGGAAAATCGGCCAAAGATTTCCAAGCATCTAACCTTGAAATACCCAGTTTTATAGCCAATTCTACCACCCCAGCCGCATTTTCGATGTTGTGTTTTCCAAATATATTGAGCAGTATTTTTTCATTTTCGAGGGACAATTCCACACCATTTTCTGTGGTTACATAATCTGGGGCAATATAGGCTTCAGATATCCCTGGGTGCTTCAACGACAATTGCTTGAGATGTTCATCGTTTCCGTAATAAAAATATCCCTCAGAAACAGTGTCCAAATAACTGTCAAATTGTTCAATATAATTTTCAAAGGTTGGAAAAACGTTTATATGATCCCAAGCGATGCCAGTAATCATCGAAAATTGTGGCTTATAATGCCAAAACTTTGGAGTTCTATCTATTGGAGATGTGAGATATTCATCACCCTCAATGATCATAATGGGTGCATCTGAGAGCCTTACCATGCGTTCAAAACCTGGCAACAATGAACCTACCAAATAATCGGCATTCAGATTATTTTTCTTCAAAATGTGCATCAACATCGCTGTTGATGTGGTTTTACCATGACTTCCTGCAATCACAATTCTCATTTTATCTTGTGCATGGTGGTAGATAAATTCAGGAAATGAAAAAATTTTGAGTCCTAACTCTTGCGCTTTCAGCAATTCAGGATTATCGGATTTTGCATGCATGCCCAAAATAATTGCATCAATATTTTTTGCAATTTTTTCGGGAAACCAACCAAAGGCTTCTGGCAATATTCCTGCAGCTTCTAATCTAGATTTTGCGGGGTCAAAAATCTCGTCATCACTGCCTGTTACTTCATTTCCCAACGCTTTTAGTTCAAGTGCTAAATTGTGCATCACAGCACCTCCAATGGCCACAAAATGATATCGACTCATGCCACGAATCTAAAAAGGATTTCTTAGAATTAAACAATTGGCGATAAAAATTGTATTTTTGCAGTAAATTGTATTAAAACAATGAAAATTTTAGTTTGTATCAGTGTTGTACCAGATACCACAACGAAGATTACGTTTACTGAAAACGACACCCAATTCAACAAAAATGGGGTTCAGTACATTGTAAACCCTTACGACGAATTAGCCGTTACTAGAGCCTTAGAAATAGCTGAAGCAAACAACGGAACAGTAACCATTGTTCACGTTGGTGAAGCAGACAGTGAGCCTTCAATCAGAAAAGCATTGAGTATGGGTGCAAATGAAGCAATCCGTATTAATGCAAATCCTATTGATGCCCAATTTGTGGCCGAAGAAATTGCAAAAATTGCAACTGGTTACGATTTGATTTTAACTGGACGTGAGAGTATCGATTACAACGGCGGTGCTGTATGTGGTTTACTTGGTGCACTTTTGAACATCCCTTCTGTTAACGTTGTTACCAAAATTGATTTCGATGGTGGCGTTTTCACGTTTGAAAGAGACATCGACGGTGGTCGTGAAACAGTTTCTTGCGCAGGTCCTCTGGTTGCTAGTGCCCAAAAAGACCTTTGTGAACCAAGAATTCCAAATATGCGTGGAATTATGGCCGCAAGAACCAAACCATTGCAAATTATTGAAGCTTCGGTGAGTAACCAAGCTGTGAATTATCAATCATATTCTTTGCCAGCAGCAAAAGGAGGGGTAAAACTTATTGACCCATCTAATGCCGGTGAATTAATCAACATTCTTAAAAACGACGTTAAAGTGATCTAATTATGAGTATTGTAGTTTTTGCGGAATCTTCCGATAATCAATTCAAAAAATCAACCTTCGAAGCAGTTTCTTATGCCAAAGAAATTGGTCAATTAACTGGAAAAGAAGTTGTTGCTGTAAATATTTCAAACATTGCAGATTCTGCCATCTTGGGCCAATATGGAGCGAGTAAAGTGTTGAATTGCAACAATTCCGATGGTTTTACATCAGATGCTACCTCTAACCTTTTTGCTGAAATTTGCAAACAAATAGGCGCAAGTATCGTGGTAGTTTCTAACACCTATGTTGGAAAATCATTGGCACCAAGAATTGCCGTTTCATTAAACGCTTCTTTGGCAACCAACGTAATTTCAGTTCCTGATACGAGCAATGGCTTCTCTGTAAAAAGAGGCGTGTTTTCAGGTAAAGCGTTTGCAATGGTTAACTTGAACAGAGATGTTAAAGTATTGGCCATCACACCAAACTCTTTCGAAATTAACAACGCTGGTTCTCCTTGCCCAACTGAAAATGTTGCTGCAAGTTCAAGTCCCTCAAAAATTTCTATCAAAGCAGTCAATAAAGTAACAGGAAAAATTCCATTGACAGAAGCTGAATTGGTAGTGAGTGGTGGTCGTGGAATGAAAGGTCCTGAGCATTGGGGAATGATTGAAGAACTTGCGGGACTTATTGGCGCAGCTACTGCGTGTTCTAAGCCGGTGAGTGACATGGGATGGAGACCACATAGTGAGCACGTTGGACAAACTGGAATCACCATCAAACCGAATTTGTACATTGCAATTGGTATTTCTGGCGCTATCCAACATTTGGCAGGTGTAAGTTCAAGTAAAACAATAGTTGCCATCAACAAAGATCCCGAAGCACCTTTCTTCAAGAGTGCCGATTATGGTATTGTAGGAGACGCTTTTGAAGTGCTTCCACAATTGATTCAAGCTTTAAAAAATTAACAATGTCGAGAAAGGTTGAAGTTTTTATCAAGAATATTTTGCCCGCGCATTCGCACGGCGCGTACACCTTGGTATTGCACAGCCCTACTTCGAAAATTCAACTCCCGGTATTGATTGGTGCTTTTGAAGCCCAATCAATAGCGATGGAGATGGAAAATATGAAATCCAACCGCCCTCTTACCCACGACCTCTTTGCCACTACCCTGAAAAACTTCAATATTGCGGTAGATCAGATTTGCATAGAACGTTTGGAAGAAGGCATTTATTATTCGAACATTTATTTCTCCATGGATGGCTTAACCATGCAAGTAGATTCCAGAACTTCAGACGCCATCGCCTTGGCAATGAAATTCAAATGTCCGATTTACGTCACCCAACACATCCTTGATGAAGCAGGCTTTGAAGATGAAGATAAAGAAACTGATTCAGATATCGAATTGCCCGGAAGAACCGTTGAAGACAATATTCAGCCTGAATTCAAAGAAGTAAAAAACCCTTTGGCTGAATTCACCCTGAATGAATTAAAACAAATGTTAGACGAAGCCATTGCCGTTGAAGACTATGGCAAAGCGGCCCGTTTGAGAGATGAAATCGCGAAACGCAAATAAGCTTTTCTTTTTGTTGTTTTTGTCAGTTTCAACAACTTCCCTGGTCTATTCTAAACTAGAGCATAAAGAATTGTTGGAAAATGCTTTACAAGGAACTTGGCAGTATTTTTCTATCGACAAAGGCGGCAAAAGTATTGCCCAATTTACCAATGCAGATACGATGGTCATTGAAACCCATAAAAAATCTTTTTGGGACAATTTTCGCCCAAGTAAATCCAGATCTTCCAATGCCATCAACAAAGCAACATTAAAGTTTTCTTACAAAATTCCAACCCTTAAAAAAGATGCATTTGGGTTGGTTGATTTAGTGAGTGTTCCGAATGATTCCTGCAAATTGGGAATTGCCTTTAAATTCAGATATTCAAACAACAGTATTTCTAGTACTGGACAAACCAGAATCTTCAATATTGATTATTGGCAAAACGACACGTTAGTCATACGCGAAGGCGCCATCTATTTCCGCTATATCAAACGCAAATCCTATTTACATTAACTTATTTATCATGATTCATTTTCTATTTAACGGCAAAGAAATTTCAAACGATGCTCCTACAATTCAATTAACTTCAAGAATTTATAGATACGGAGATGGATTTTTCGAGTCAATGAAACTCAGTAATGGCAGGTTGCAACATGCTTTCTACCATCAAGAGAGAGTGAACAAATCTTTGCTTTTATTGCAAATGTTGGAGGCAGAATGTTTTGCAAAAATCGCAATGGAAGAGGTCATAGAATCGTATTGCAAGTCAAAAAGCATCAAAAATGCGAGAATCAGAGCTTCTTTTTTGAGGGACGCTGACGGTTTCTACCAACCCAAAAATCAGTACACGCAGAGCATCATCGAAATCACACCCATTGATTACGAGGGATATCCGTTAAATTCTGAGGGATATAGACTGGGCAATTACAAGGAACTGAGTAAAAATGGCAATTTCATTAGCACATTAAAAACCACATCGGCCCTTATTTACGTTTTAGCGGGCATTTACGCCAAGCAAAATGATTTCGACGAGTGTGTAATCTTCAATGATGCAGGAAACGTTTGTGAGGGCATTTCTTCAAACATTTTCATGGTTTCGAGGGAATTCATTTCAACACCCCCAGTAAGTGAATATTGTGTAGACGGCGTTATGCGCAAAGTGGTCATGCAAATAGCGGAAGATTATGGTTACCAAGTAAGAGAAATTCCTATCACAGAAATTGATTTAAGCTCTGCCGATGAAATTTTCTTCACCAGCGCCACCCGTGGCATCCAATGGGTGGGCAACTACATGGGTAAACCTTTAAAGAATACGATCAGCAAGGTGCTGAGCGATAAGTTGTAAGGGTTGAGAGTGAGGTGAAATTTTTTATTTGTTAATTTCTCTCCCAAAATAATTTTACCCAACACAAAATAAATACCATCAATTTGAAGTTAACACTTTTAGGTGTTGCCTGCTTTGTAGGTATGCTTTTTTTGCCGAACGTTCTGTCATTGTTGCTTTCTAACGTTTTTGGATTGTGCTTTGGAATTTTAATCATCAACTATAACCATGTAAAGGAGATATCTTATGAAAATTAATCGCATCAAAAAAACTGCACTTGTGTTGCTCTCAGTGTTCGCTTGCCACCCATTTTCATTGAATGCCCAAATTCATTATATCGGGCTTTCACATGAAAATGCAACCGCAACTAACCATCCATCTTATGGTATCGAATATCAAAATTTAAACAGTCTTTACAACCTTGGACTCTCTTACTCTTTCGGCGAATTAAACAAAGAAAAATGGAACAAAACTGCACTCTATGCCGATTTACACCTTCTGCCCTTTCATCATGCTTGCCTTAAAAATAGACTCGTTCCTTTCCTCGGATTGCAAGTAGAAAAAGTCCAAAATCAACTTCAAGATGAAGGATTCATCATTCCAACTGTTCAATATAACTTCGTGCCAAAAACTGGACTTAAATTGAGTTTCGACCGTTTCATTGGAAGCGTGGAATATCAATACCGACCATCACAAAGTAGCATCAGTGCAAAATTAATCTATGCCTTTTGGATCAGAAGTCGTTGCATCAAAAAACGAATCGACGAAATTAACGCCGTAGATTTTAGTCAATTTTAGGAATATACCAACCTTCACCCGCATCCCTTATCCCTCAAAATCATTAAAAAAACATAACTTTGTATCTATGGTGAATGGTCCAAATTACAAAGGCGCTTATCTTGACACCCTTTTATCTCAAGGATATTATCGGATGACCAATGACATGCAGACCTGCGATTACATCATCACAGAGAATTACGAATTGTTTAACGTTATTTGGGCCAGATATCGGGTTGATGAAGCCATTAACCCTCTGAATCATAAGATTTTCAAAAATGCTAAGCGTTTTAAAATTGTCTTAAGCGATTTTATCTTAGATGATGAGATTTTAGCACTGGGACAAAAATACTGCGATTACAGGCCATTTGAAGTCAAATTTGAACCATCGTATTTTACCAATGAAAATGGTGTAAATCTATTTCACACAAAAACAATTCGGATTTTTGATCAACAAAAACTGATCGCTGTTGGATATTTTGACGAGGGACTTTCGGCCATCATGGGATTGAAAAATATATTCGATCCAGAATATGCAAAATTTAGCTTGGGTAAAATGATGATGCTCATCAAATTACAATACTGTAAACAACGCCAAATTGAGTTTTATTATCCTGGCTACATTGCCTGTGAAAGCACTATTTTTGATTATAAATTATTCTTGAATCCAGAATGCATTGAATTGAAAATCAATCATTACTGGATGAATTTCGCCTTATACGAATCCAAAGACCATGCTTGCTCCACTCAAATCATGAAATATGAATTAAGAAAGCGTGAAGACAATCTGGATGAAGATGGATGGACGAATTAACTTTCGTTTTCGTAAAAAATCTTGTAAAATTTACGACCATGCTCGTCAACACCCTGTTCAATCATGTCCCTCCTTCCATGAATGTAAACGTGAAAATTTGAATCCAACTTCAATACACTTTTAAAGATTTTTGCTTGCTTTTTCACCGCTTG
>JACCEB010056176.1_pt1 | contig 69076 bp, 63 predicted proteins | sample 7454761 | NCBI WGS metagenome assembly JACCEB01 (sample SAMN15323454, study PRJNA562643) | freshwater metagenome | isolation source: river surface water | place: USA:Blue River Watershed | collected 2017-08-18 | reverse complement strand
TTTACAAGTTATGCCTGATGACAATAGCGAGTTGGTACCACCCCTTCCCATCCCGAACAGGACCGTGAAACGACTTTGCGCCGATGATAGTGCTGCAACCAGTGTGAAAGTAGGTCATCGTCAGGCTACTATTCGAAAAACCCCCGGCTTACCAGTCGGGGGTTTTTTATTTTCTGACCAAGTGACGCGCGGTCAACCTCATTCAAGTCAAATTCAAAACGCGACCGCGCGTATGCGCCCGACGCGACACTCGGGCGGTTTGCTGTAGCCAGCCGAGCGGACCTTGCCCTCACTAGTGAATTCAACCTGAAACCACTGGCAAAGTGGGTTCTCGTAGCGATACGACCATACGAAACCGCGATTTCGGGCGAGCCCAAACGTGGAACGCGATCGACCGATGAGCAGCACGACGTCATCCACGGACATATCAGGCACTATCCTCGCAAAACGCTCTTCGGTAAGCACCTGTTCAAACCGGACGGCTTTGCCCTGGTCATCAAAGTAGACGAAGTAAGTATGCTTGCCCATAGGGCCGCGCAGAAAGTCCAGTCGGCCATGAACTTGGGCGGCGGCCTCTGGGTCAGCAGCACCGAGTCTTGCCACAACTTGATCGCGCGAGAGGCCAACAATACCGGCATCCGGAGCGTAAGAAGCGCAGCCCGACAGGACGGCGGCCATCAGCGCTAAGCCGCCCAGCGGGCAGAGCCATTTTTTCAAGACGAAGCTATACAAGTCAGTGTTGATATAGCAAACCCGGCTGAACTTGGCGGTCCAGGCGACTGTGAAGGCCACGGAGGGCAGAATCGAGGGCGGGAAAGTACACGTTACCGGAGCGAAGGGCGGGCCAAAAACTGCTCCGCGAGCCTCACCCAGTAACTGGCACCGATGGGGAGCAACTCATCATTAAAATCATAGCTCGGGTTATGAAGATTGCACGGCCCGAGGCCATGCCCCGTCATGCGGTGCGCGCCATCACCGTTGCCAATGAAGACGTAGCAACCCGGTTTTTCGAGCAGCATAAAGGCAAAATCTTCTGAGCCCATGGTTGGTTCCAGCTTTTTCAGAACACCGTCTTTACCGACCACCTCAGACATGATCTCCGCTGCAAAAGCCGTTTCCGGTTCATGATTAATCAGCGGTGGGTAATTGCGCCGGAAGCTAAATTCCACATTGGCGCCGAAAGCTGCAGCGGTGTGCGCCGCAATCTCTCCCATGCGGGACTCAATGAGATCAAGCGCCTCCATCGTGAACGTGCGGACGGTGCCTATCATCTTTGCCGAATCTGGAATGATATTTGTTGCGCTACCTGAGTGAATCTGAGTAATCGACAAGACGCCTGCATCCAGAGGATTCTTGTTACGCGAAATAATGGTCTGCCAGCTCTGTGCGATCTGAACTGCCACCATCACCGGATCGGTACTCAGATGCGGCTGCGCCGCATGAGAACCTTTGCCCTGAATGCTTAATTCGAACTCATTCGACGAAGCCATCATCGGTCCAGCAACGACACCCATCGTCCCGGCGGGCGCGCCCGGCCAGTTGTGCATGCCAAACACGGCTTCCATCGGGCACTGCTCGAACAGTCCCTCATCCATCATGCGCTTCGCTCCACCCGCACCCTCTTCAGCCGGCTGAAAAATCACGTAGACAGTTCCATCAAAATTGCGATTCTTTGCGAGGTAATGAGCCGCTCCCAGCAGCATTGCAGTGTGGCCATCGTGCCCACAAGCGTGCATCTTTCCCGCATGGCGGGAGCGGTGCTCGAAGGTATTTAGCTCGTCCAACGGCAACGCGTCCATGTCGGCGCGGAGGCCGACGGAGCGTTTGCTGCTGCCGTGACTAATCACGCCAACCACCCCAGTGCCCCCGAGCCCGCGGATGACCGGGATACCCCACTCCGTGAGCTTGGCAGCCACCAGATCCGACGTCTTGAATTCTTCATACGAGAGCTCCGGATGGGCGTGAATACTGCGCCGAATCTGTTTGAGTTCGTCGTGAAAAGCCAGAATGGGATCGATCAGCTTCATGGAGGTCTCTTCCTTGGGTTAGTCTTGTGCCAGCGGGCGGACAGCGGGCTAGCTCACCAGCTGCCTGGTTATCTGTACGAACGTCTGTGTAATATTACCTTCAGGCGAGCCTAGTGCCCTAATTGCAAATCAAACAAATAATTATAGTGCCGGAGTTCTGATGGATACCCGAATCGTACGTGCCGCTTGCCCCCATGATTGCCCCGATACCTGCGCGATGCTGATCACCGTCGCCGACGGTGTGGCCACTGCCGTAAGAGGCGACCCAGACCACCCGAACACGGCCGGGGCGCTCTGCACCAAGGTGGCTCGGTACCTAGAGAGAACTTATCACGCCGACCGTCTTTTATATCCCATGAAACGAATAGGGAAAAAGGGCGAAGGAAAGTTCGAGCGAATCAGCTGGAAGGAGGCCATCGACACGATCGCTGAGAAACTCAAACTGCTGGCGAAACACGATTCACGAGCGATACTTCCCTACAGTTACGCGGGAACCATGGGGGTCGTGCAGGGCGAATCCATGGCTATGCGGTTTTTTAACCGCTTGGGCGCGAGCAAACTCGACCGCACCATTTGCTCCTCAGCGGGTGGTGTCGGAATCAAGTACACGCTAGGTGCAAAAATGGGGATGGATACTGAGCAGTACGAGTATTCCAAGTTGATTCTGATCTGGGGCGGAAATTCGATTGCCTCCAATCTGCATTTCTGGATGCGCGCGCAGGAGGCAAAGCGTCGCGGTGCTGTGTTGATCGCCATTGATCCCTACCGATCACTCACCGCGGAAAAGTGCGACCACCACATTCCCGTGTTACCCGGCACGGATGCGGCATTGGCGCTCGGGATGATGCATATCCTGATCCGTGATGATTTGTTGGATCATGATTATATCGACCGCTACACCGTGGGTTATCCGCTGCTGAAAGAGCGCGTCGCTGAGTGGACGCCTGAGAAAACCGCTCAGATCTGCGGCATCGATCCGGAGCAAGTCGAGATGCTCGCGCGAGTGTACGGCGAGACTGCCCGCCGGGGTGAGCCCGTGGCCATCCGGGTCAACTATGGCGTGCAGCGCGCGCATGGCGGCGGGATGGCGGTTCGGAATATCGCTTGCCTGCCTGCGCTGGTCGGTGCCTGGCGTCATCCGGCAGGGGGCATTCTGCTGTCGTCGGGCGAAACTTACCCAAAAAAAGAACAGCAGTTGCAGAGACCCGACCTGATGCCGACAGACAGCGACAGGCCGACACGCACCATCAACATGAGCACGATCGGTGATGATCTGCTTCGTTCGGGTGCTGACGCATTTGGCCCCGCAATACAGGCGCTGATCGTATACAACGCCAATCCGGTGGCGGTCGCGCCAGAATCGGCCAAGGTCGCGAGAGGATTTGCGCGCGACGATTTGTTCACCGTGGTGCTGGAGCACTTTCAGACGGATACCGTCGATTATGCCGATATCGTCCTACCAGCCACGACTCAGCTAGAGCACACGGATATTCATGCCAGCTATGGACATTTGTACATCGTGGCAAACAATCCTGCGATCGCGCCGCTGGGCGAAGCCAAGCCAAACAGTGAAATCTTCCGTTTGCTAGCGTCCGCCATGGGGTTCGACGATCCCTGCTTCAAGGACAGCGATGATGACCTGGCTGCGCAGGCTTTCGATTCGACCCACCCGCATGCGATGCATTTTGAGTGGTCGCAACTCAAACAGGATGGCTGGATGAGACTCAGCGTTGCCGATGCGCCGTTTGCTCGAGGAGGCTTTCCGACCCCCTCAGGAAAATGCGAGTTCTACAGCGAACAAATGAAAAAAGACGGTCTGGATCCTTTACCAGCCTATATCGCTCCCTACGAATCCAGAGCAAGCGCACCCGAGTTGGCGATGAAGTATCCGCTAGCCATGATTTCTCCGCCACAAAGGAACTTTCTCAATACCACCTTCGTCAATGTGAAGAGCCTCAGGGACACCGAAGGAGAGCCCTATCTTGAGATCCATCCTGCGGACGCTGGACAGCGCGGTATCGCTGATGGAGACATGGTCCGCGTGTTCAACGATCGTGGATCCATGGTCGCCAAAACGCACGTAACAGAGAATGCGCGAGAGGGTCTGGTCGTTGCCTTGTCCATTTGGTGGAAAAAACTCGCCTCCGATGGCAAGAACGCTAATGAGCTCACCAGCCAGCGGCTCACCGATATGGGGCGGGCCCCGACTTTTTATGATGTGCTGGTCCAGGTAGAGAAAGCCTGAGTCCGGTGTCGGGCCCGCACCGCCGCGCCCTTTCCGATGGCTGAACATGACACGATCATCACGTCCAATCTGCGCGGCCTACGCCGCATGCGTTGCTATCACCGCATGCCTGCTAAGTGGGTGTGCCGAACTCGGTTATTACGCGCAGGCGGCGCGCGGACAGATGTCCTTGCTGGCCGATGCCAAACCCATCGAACGGTGGTTGTCGGATCCCGAGGTCAAGGATGATCTGAAAGCACGGCTCAAACGCGTACGCGAAATCCGCGAATTCGCTGCCCGTGAGCTCGGCTTGCCCGACAACGACAGCTACAAAAGCTTTGTCCGGCTTGAACGCCCCTTCGTCATGTGGAATGTCGTCGCCACCCCCGAATTGTCGCTACAGCCCGAGCGGTGGTGCTTCCCGGTTGCAGGTTGTGTCGATTACCGAGGTTACTACGATCAACAAGCCGCCCTGTCATTCGCCCGCGAGCTGCGTGGAAAGGGACTGGACGTGCGGGTCTCCGGCGTCCCCGCCTACTCCACACTAGGCTGGTTTAACGATCCGGTGCTCTCCACCTTCATCCATTACCCCGAGGCGGAGCTGGCGCGGCTGGTCTTCCATGAGCTTGCGCATCAGGTCGCGTATGCAGCCGGAGACTCGCAGTTCAATGAATCTTTCGCAACGGCCGTGGAAGAAATCGGCGTGGATCGCTGGCTCGCGCAAAGAGGTGATGATGAGGTAAAGGCGTCTTATATAAGCTTCCGTCAGCGGCGCGAAGATTTTCTGAAGCTGCTCGGTAGCTATCGCGTGCAGCTGGATGAGCTGTACCGAAGCGATCGCTCCGATGCCGACAAACGGCAAGAAAAATCTCGGCTGATGACTGGTATGCAGACCGACTACACCGGGATGAAAGTGTCATGGGGGGGCTATGCCGGCTACGACCGCTGGTTCAGCGAGCCCATGTCAAACGCCCATTTCGCCCTGATATCGACGTATCACGATTTGGTACCGGCCTTCCGCGCTTTGCTGCAGGAAAAACAGCATCTTCCCGATTTTTACCAGGCGGTGCGATCACTAGCGCGAGCAGACAAGGCGCAGCGGCGCCTGATGCTGGAGCGATACTTGTTAATGGCGCAGCAAACATACAGCGATGTATCGAACAAGACTATTGCATCGCAATAAGAACACAATCTTCGTGCTTTCCGTTAGCATCAGTTCAAAATAAAAATCGCCGACCTGTAAATCGGGTCGCCCGAGACGTGAGCTTCCACGAGGTGTCGCATGGAGAAATTCTGGCTGAAGTCTTATCCCCCCGGTGTACCTGCGGAGATCGATCCGGACAGCTACCGTTCGCTGGTCCAGCTGATGGAAGAAGCCTTCGGCAAATACGCCGATCGGCAAGCCTACATCTGCATGGGTAAATCCTTGCGCTTCGCCGAGATAGATATCCTGTCGCGACAACTTGCTGCATTTTTGCAGGCCCAGGGGCTGCCGCCCGGCGCACGAGTCGCCTTGATGATGCCCAACGTGTTGCAGTATCCGGTTGCCATCGCGGCAGTCTTGCGGGCTGGATTTACCGTGGTGAATGTCAATCCGCTTTACACGCCGCGCGAGCTCGAACATCAGCTGAATGATTCCGGCGCAGAGGCCATCATCGTGCTGGAGAACTTCGCACATACACTGGAAAGAGTCATCACGAAAACCCGAGTCAGAGTCGCGGTGCTTGCTAGCATGGGCGATCTGCTGGGTCCGATCAAGGGAAGTGTGGTCAATTTCGTGGTGCGTAACCTGAAAAAGCTGGTGCCCGCTTACGAGCTGACGAATGCCATACGCTTCAAGCAGGCCTTGCGTGAGGGCGCCTCGCAGACTCTGCTTCCCGCGAAACCACACCATGATGACATCGCCTTTCTGCAGTACACCGGCGGCACCACCGGATTGTCCAAAGGAGCCATGCTCAGTCATCGCAATGTGATTGCCAACCTGTTGCAAAACGAAGCGTGGCTGCAGCCCGCACTGAACAAAGCGCCGAAAGTCGAATCGTTGACCTTCGTTTGCGCACTGCCGCTCTACCATATCTTTGCGCTCACCGTCTGCTATTTGGTCGGTATGCGTACCGGCGGGGTGAACATACTGATCCCGAATCCCCGCGATATCCCGGGCCTGATCAAAACCTTATCCGCGCATCGATTCAACATTTTCCCTGCGGTGAATACCCTCTATAACGGGCTGCTGAATCACCCACATTTCGCCGGGCTCGATTTTTCGATGCTTAAGCTCTGCAATGGTGGAGGCATGGCCGTGCAAAAGGCCGTGAACGACCGCTGGCGTAGCGTCACCGGCAAGAGCATCATCGAAGGATACGGACTGTCCGAGACCTCGCCCGTTGCCACCGCCAATCCGGCAGATGCGACCGAATTCACCGGCACCATCGGCTTGCCAATCTCCTCGACAGAGATCGCGATACTGGATGATGAAGGCCGACACCTGTCGGTCGGCGAGATAGGCGAGATTGCGATCCGTGGTCCTCAGGTGATGAAAGGTTACTGGAACAGGCCGCAGGACACGGCGCAGGTCATGACGTCCGACGGATTTTTCCGTTCCGGTGATATCGGTTTCATGAATGCGGCGGGCTATGTAACCATCGTCGACCGCAAGAAAGACATGGTGCTGGTATCCGGATTCAATGTGTATCCGACTGAAATCGAGGCTGTCGTTGCGATGCACCCAGGCGTGATGGAGTGCGCTGTGGTGGGTGTAGCCGACCCCGGTACCGGTGAGGCCGTGAAGTTGTTTGTCGTTCGCCGAGATCCCGAGCTCACAGCAGAAGACTTGATGACCTACTGCCAAGAAGAGCTGACCGCGTACAAGCGCCCGAAACTCATTGAGTTCCGGGATGAGCTTCCCAAGACCAATGTCGGCAAGATTCTGCGGCGCGAGCTACGTGATAGTAAGCCGCCGGTTGCAGCCTGACTTTAGGTATCGGAAGGCAAGGATGGCAAGGCGCGAGGGCGGCGCTGGTCATCCGTGGCCACATAGGTCAGCGTTGCTTCGGTGACCTTCACTACTTCCGATTGGAGTCGATTTCGTTCGGCAAAAACTTCCACATTCACTGTGATCGAGGTGGTGCCGGTTTTCACGATCTTTGCGTAGAACGACAGTAAATCGCCGACGAACACGGGCTGTTTGAATACAAAAGAATTCACCGCCACCGTGCCTACCCGGCCATTCGCGCGCCGCACCGCTGGCAGTGCCCCAGCGATATCGACTTGCGCCATGATCCAGCCGCCAAACACGTCACCATGCACATTCGCATCCGAGGGCATCGGCATCACGCGCAATGTCGGCATGCCGTCGGGCAGTGAGGTGATTTCCTGATGGGAGGTCATGCGGGCTCCTGTTTCGGTAGTGATCTTGACTCGACAGAGACGATACAATCGCTGTAGATCAGTACAGAATAAACCAAAGTGCCTTAGGGAGATGCTGAATAAATCTCCGTTTTATGGCGAGCCAGCGCCGCTGTGCGACGCGGGGTCCAGCAAAATCAAGGGCCTGGAGACATTCAGCTAGCCACAGCGCGTACCGGTCTTGTGTAATCCGTACCTCCTAAACTCAAGGCCTTTCGCCATCCATCATGCGCCACCACGTCAGTCCTAGCAGCCACCACCCGCAGGCACCTGCCAATCAGGGTACTCGGAATGACTGGGCAACGATAAAGACACTCCTGCCCTACCTGTGGCAATGGAAATGGCGGGTGCTGCTGGCACTCGGTTGTCTGGTATCGGCCAAGCTGGCCAACGTAGGTGTGCCGCTCGTTCTCAAACAACTGATCGACGGTCTGACGATCACCCCTGAACAACCGGCTGCTGCGCTGGTACTACCCGTCGGCGTGCTGATCGCCTATGGCTTGCTGCGGCTGTCCACGACGGTATTCACCGAGCTCAGAGAGTTCTTTTTCGCCAGAGTTACCCAACGCGCAGTGCGCACGATCGCGCTGCAAGTGTTTCGTCACCTGCATGCCTTGTCATTACGTTTTCATCTCGGTCGTCAGACGGGAGGGGTCACCCGGGACATCGAGCGTGGCACCCGCGCCGTATCGTCACTGGTGTCTTATACGCTGTTCAGTATCTTGCCGACCTTGGTCGAGATCGCACTGGTATTGGGTTACCTGTCGCTGCAATATGATCTGTGGTTTTCCGCAATCACGCTGATTGCGCTGGTCACTTATATCGCTTTTACCGTCATCGTCACTGAATGGCGTACCCATTTTCGGCGCACAATGAACGAGCTGGATTCCAAGGCCAGCTCCCGTGCCATCGATTCGCTGCTCAATTACGAGACAGTGAAATATTTTGGTAATGAGGAATACGAGGCGCAGCGCTATGACGATGGTCTGCAGCGTTACGAGCGAGCGGCGATACGCTCCCAGACATCGCTCAGCCTGCTTAATGCCGGACAGTCGCTGATCATCGCCGCCGCCGTGACACTGATCTTGTGGCGCGCCACGCTGGGCGTAATCGCCGGCACCATGACGCTGGGTGATCTGGTACTGGTCAATGCCTTCATGATCCAGCTGTACCTGCCGCTGAATTTCCTGGGCGTGTTGTATCGGGAAATCAAGCAGAGCTTGGCGGACATGGAGAAAATGTTCAATCTGCTCGATCAGCACCGAGAGGTCGCTGATATGTCTGATGCCCGGCCGCTACGACTGCAGGCAGCGGCACTACAGTTCAGGCAGGTCGATTTCAGCTACGAGAAAAACCGCCAGATTTTGTTTGGCGTGGATTTTGAAGTCCCGGCTGGCACCACCACCGCTGTGGTCGGGCACAGTGGTTCAGGCAAATCCACACTCGCAAGGCTGCTGTTCCGTTTTTATGATGTCGATCGTGGTCAGATACTCATCGACGGGCAAGACCTGCGGTCGGTCACTCAAGCCTCGCTGCGGGCAGCGATTGGCATCGTTCCACAGGACACGGTACTGTTCAACGACAGCATAGGCTATAACATCGCCTATGGCCGACCGGACGCGACCCAGGAGGAGATCGTCGCCGCCGCTCGCGCAGCCTATATTCACGATTTCATCGTCAGTCTGCCTGAGGGATATGACACCATGGTCGGTGAGCGCGGGCTGAAGCTCTCCGGTGGCGAGAAACAGCGCGTCGCCATCGCACGCGCCTTGTTGAAAAATCCGTCGATACTCGTGTTTGACGAGGCCACCTCAGCGCTGGATTCTCAAGCCGAGCAGGCTATACAGTCCCAGCTGAGGGAAATCGCGCGCACTCGCACGACGCTGATCATCGCGCACCGGCTGTCGACCATTGCCGATGCCGATCAGATTCTCGTACTTGAGCAGGGCCGCATTGTCGAGCGCGGCACCCATGCGTCGCTGCTGGCGATCAGAGGCCTGTACGCGCAAATGTGGGAGCGACAGCAGGCCAGACGCGATGAGGCGCCGGATCCGTCCCTGCCGACCCGAATGGACCGGGCCTGAGCCTGCTCTCTGCCTGATGGGCGCTTGTCTCTTACAATGTCGGTTGAAGATCAACTCGACCCGCCTGACTGATGAACTCCAGACGTCTGCTTACCGATAGTTTCCACGCGGCGGTGGCCGCTGCTGATCCGCTGAAGATCGTCGCGTCCCACCTCCCATCCCCGCCCAAAGGGCGCACACTGGTGATCGGTGCGGGCAAGGCGGCGGCCAGCATGGCGCGCGCAGTGGAGCTTGCCTGGCCGGCCTCTGCGCCCATCGAAGGACTGGTCGTCACCCGCTACGCGCATGGCATGCCCACCGATCACATACAGGTGATGGAAGCAGGGCATCCGGTCCCGGACGGCGCCGGAGAAGCCGCTGCTGCTGAGATACTTGAGCAGGTCTCCCGACTGACTGCGGACGATTTATTGATCGCCTTGGTCTCGGGAGGCGGCTCAAGTCTGCTGTCGCTGCCGGTCGAGACGGTCAGCATGGCCGATCTGAAAGCCGTAACCAACGCCTTGTTGCGCTCGGGAGCGCCGATCACCGAGATGAATATCGTTCGCAAGCACCTCTCGCGCATTCAGGGCGGACGCCTTGCGGCGGCCTGCCGCGCGCCGATACTCACACTGGTGATCAGCGATGTCACTGGCGATGATCCGAGCGCGATCGCCTCTGGCCCGACGTGCGCCGATCCCAGCACCTACCGCGATGCGCTTGATGTCATCTCGCGTTTCAATGTAGAGGCACCCGCCTCGGTACTTGCCCATCTCGAGAAAGGCGCTGCCGGCCTCGTCGATGAGACGCCCAAGCCGGGTGACGCTGCGGTGGCGCACTCCGATGTGAGAGTCATCGCCACCGCGCACCAGTGCCTGCGAGCGGCCGCCGACTTCTTTACTAGTCACCAGATCACGCCAGTTGTGCTCGGTGACACGGTCACGGGCGAGGCTTCTGAGGTGGCGAAGGTGTATGCGGCACTGGTACGGGAAATTCGCGACCATCAGCAGCCGTTCAGACCCCCGGTTGCCCTGATTTCCGGCGGTGAATGCACAGTGACAGTGCGGGGTAACGGGCGCGGAGGACGTTGCGCCGAATTCCTGACTTCGCTGGCTGTTGAGCTCGACGGCATGCCAGACGTCTACGCACTGGCAGCAGATACCGATGGCATTGATGGCACCGAAGATAATGCCGGTGCACTGCTGCTGCCAGACAGCCCGGCGCGGGCAGCGGCGAAGGGGATCAGTGCCAAACAGCTGCTCGCCAATAATGATGGTTACAGTTATTTCGAGGCGCTGGGCGATTTGCTGGTCACTGGACCGACGCGCACTAATGTGAATGATTATCGGGTGATCCTCGTTCTGTAAAACGCCAGCAGATTTTTCCAATCTCTTTTTTTACTTCACTCGGGTCGCGTCATGATTTCCAAGATCATCCTTACCCGTCCCGATGACTGGCATCTTCACCTTCGTGACGGTGTGGTGCTGCGGGATGTATTGCCCCACACAGCCCGGCAGTTTGCGCGCGCGATTGTCATGCCTAATCTCAAGCCGCCGGTCACCACCACGGAGATGGCCAAAGCCTATCGGAAGCGCATACTTGATGTGCTGCCGTCCGATAGGCATTTCGAGCCGCTGATGACACTTTATCTGACGGATAACACCTCCGTCGACGAGATCGGGCGTGCCGTCGATAGCGGCATTGTTCATGGTGTCAAGCTGTATCCCGCCGGTGCCACCACCAATTCCGACGCTGGTGTGACTGACCTCAAGCGATGCATGGGCGCGCTTGAGCGGATGCAGGCGCTGGGCTTGCCGCTACTTATTCATGGTGAGGTTACTGACCGCGACATCGATCTGTTCGACCGCGAGGCTGTGTTCATCGAGCGCACGCTAATACCCCTGCGTCGCCAGCTGCCAGCGCTGAAGATCGTGTTCGAGCACATCACGACCAAAGAGGCGGTTCAGTATGTAAAAGAGGCGGATGGCCCGACCGCCGCAACCATTACGGCGCATCACCTGCTGTACAACAGGAATGCGATGTTCACAGGGGGCGTGCGACCTCATTACTACTGCCTGCCTGTGCTCAAGCGCGAGACTCACCGACAAGCGCTGATCGCCGCTGCGACATCAGGTAATCCGAAATTTTTCCTTGGCACGGACTCTGCGCCGCATGCCAAGGGATTGAAAGAGCACTCGTGCGGATGCGCGGGTTGTTACACAGCGTTGCATGCCATGGAGCTTTACGCGCAGGCTTTTGAACAAGCGGACGCGCTGGACAAGCTGGAAGCCTTCGCGAGTTTCTACGGAGCGGATTTTTATGGACTGCCGCGCAATGAGGACAAGGTGACGCTGGAGCGCGCAACATGGAATGTGCCGGAGGAGCTGCCAATGGGTGACACGACCGTGGTGCCGCTAGATGCGGGGCAATCACTGAACTGGAAATTCGTCTGAGCTGACGGCCGGATGGATTTTTCTGCCATTGACTGGCAACGGCCCTGGCTGGCACATTTGCGCGACTTGGGAGCTCAACTCGCCACCTCACCAGACTGGATTGCGGCAGCAAGTGCACTTGCCAGCGAACGAGGTTTGACGAACTCGACGCACCTTCCCATCGTCTTTGTCCCGCAAGACTTGCTGCCAACGTCGATAGGCTATGAAGCGCATATCCATGCGACCGGGCAAGTACCCACACGCGATAACCTGCATGATTTTTTCAATGCGCTGATCTGGCTGCATTTTCCCGCTACCAAGCGTATGCTGAACCAGCTGCAGGCAAGAGAAATTCACCGTCATCCAAGCCGAAATCTGCGAGGTGAGCAGCGTGACGCCGCGACTTTGTTCGACGAAAATGCTGCCATTTTTGTCAGCCACGACCCATCAATGACTGCATTGCTGGCGCAGCGGCAGTGGCACACACTACTGCACGCCAATGCGACACGCTTCCACGCCGACTGCCAGATCATCTTGTTCGGCCATGCCTTACTGGAAAAATTAATCCAACCCTACAAAGCCATTACAGCCCATGTATGGCCCCTGCATTCTCAGGATCTGGACATTGATGATCGAGATCAGCTATCGGTGCCTCTACTGGATGAGGCGCTTTCCACTACTGTTGCGCCGGGTTTTGTCAGTCGCGACTTTCATCATCTACCGATTTTGGGAGTGCCCGGATGGTGGCAGGGGCAAGACGAAGCCTTTTACGCTGATGTCTCGGTGTTTCGTCTTCCGAGAATGATGTGAGTGGCACTGGCTGATTGAAAAAACCCGCCAAGTGGCGGGTAATGCATCAGATCGCAGACTGAGCAGTGCCGGTCAAAAGCCTTTTCGCAGTCCGATAATGACCGCATTCGACGTACCCGTCTGAGTTAAGGTGGGGTCAGCCGCGGCATCACCCAGCGCAGAGTAGGACGATGAAACTCCATCTGTGGCGCGATTGAATGCGGCATACAGGTTCATGGTCTTTGACATCTCGTAGACCGCAGAGACATTCATGATGCTTGGATGGCCGGGACCATCATTGCGCGCATAATTTACGCCAACACTGCCATTCGGCATGAACTTCATTGAAGCACCGAGGGTATAGGTCTGCGTTCTCTCTCCTGTTTGAGGATTGAAGCGAACAAAATTCGCCGCGACTTTCAGTGGTCCGACCGGTGCACTTGCCCCCAACAACCACTGTCGGTATTGCGAGTCACGATCGGATATCGCAGCGACGAGAGTCAATTCCCCAAAGGCATAGCCGAGATTGCCCGATGCGAAACGGTTTTCCCCAAACGAGCCCGGTACGCCACCCAGCGCGTACAGCACGCTGGCCGTCGCGCCCCTCAGCACCTCGGAAGGCAGAGTGTAGGTGATCGAGTTCGGGATGAAAAAGCCCCCGGTGGTACCCAGCGCCGGATCAGCGTCCGTGCCCCCCGGGTACACCGGTACCGTGGCACTCGCCTGATTCAGCACGGTACCCGTGCGATGCATCTGCAGCGCAGGGACATAAAAATTGTTCCCTGCCAGAGCCAGTGTTGAGGTGTACGCCGCAATGAAAGGCGACTGATTCAGACCGGCTGACACCGAGCCCAGCGACCCACTCAGTCCGACATTCGCCAAGCGGCTAAACAAACCCGTAGTGCCACCATTCGCAATACCGCCATTACCAGAATTGAACCCACCCTCTAGCCAGACATGCGCTTTCATACCGCCGCCCAGATCTTCGGTGCCTTTGAGACCCCAGACCGACGGCGCCCAGTTGCCCTCACCGAAGCTCGTCCGACGGCTTGAGCTGTCACCAATGCCACTTGCCGTCACCACCGATGCATCGATATGTCCATACAGAGTCAGCCCAGCCTCCGCGCATGCTGCGCCACTCGCCAGCAGCCCGACGATCGCCGGTGCAAGAAGCTTTTTATTCATCACGATCCCTCCAGTGGTTGACAGGTATGTCGAGAGTTTGGAGAGATGCAGTTTTTCAAGGACGTGCACGCTCAAACAGCGTGCTTCGAGGATTTGTCAACGCTCAATCGACATGAGATGTGCAGCAAGCTGCAGTTGCCGGCAATACGCTTTGCTTCCACAAAGCGATTCCACAAAGGGACACTCACTTTGTTTTATCGCCATCGGACTATCGATCGTTTGAAGACTAAACAACTCATGTGCGTGGCTACCCTATCAAAGTCATGATTGACTTTGATACAACGACAAGTCCTGATCGGGAAAACAGCGGTTGGCGCAAGAGCGAGGTGAAGCATGCCGTGGCCCAAAGACGCGTTCGGTCCACAAGCTAGGCGGAGAGCGGAGACAAATGAGAGATGGTCGGGGTGAGAGGATTCGAACCTCCGGCCTCTACGTCCCGAACGTAGCGCTCTACCAGGCTAAGCTACACCCCGTTTTGGTGAGCCAAAGATTCTACTATCTCGCTATTCCGGCGGCAAGTTCACGCTACAGTTCCGGTATCGGGTGCCGATTACACTGGGACGACGACGAATCCGTGCGCGGTTAAAAAAATTATCAAATTGTTTATGTCGCACCGGCGCCCCGGGAACAGGGAAATACTGAATGAAGCCTGAGCAGCGTTTGAAACTTAATCCGCTGAACGACGAGGAACGCCAGATACTGAGGCTGGTGGTGGAAGATTATTACGTCGTGCTTCCGCCGGCGCTACAGGTGCATAGTCTGTTCGCAACACACATCCTCAGCCGTACCCTTCATCGTTTTGGCATTCGTACGCGCGTGCTTCCGTGCCGGCTGTGGTGCTCATCCTTGCGCCCCCCAATGCCAAACAACCGAGAAACAGTTGGCGGCGTGGTCAATTACTGGGATACAGAAAAATGGAATGGTCACGTGGTGTGCCTCGTCGGCGACTGGCTCGTTGACGTGGCGCTTTACCATCTCAATCCTGGCTTCAATTACGAGGTGCCAAAGCTCATCGCCCGTCGTATCGTACGACCCGAGCCGGGCATTTATGCGCGGTATCAGCTGAACAAGCAAACCGAATTCATCTGGTACCGGCTGCCGGCAAAAACGGCGGCAGTCTCTGTTGCTGGTTACGAGGATGTGATCGATCGCTTCGTTGATGATCTGTCGAGCCACATTCGGCGCCTGTTGGGCTACGAAGATGACTTGCCGGCAGAGGAGTCGATAATCACGTCGGAGGAATTAACTGCCGAGGATGACGAGATTGTCCTTGACGAGGAAAGCGCATCGCCGGCGGCATCCTCTGCTGAGGAAGAGACGGCTAGCGGTGACGAGCTCACCAATCCGACTACTGAAGCGGTGGCGCTCTCAGCTGGCGCAGACAACGCACAAGACGGCATGCAAGACCATTCCGCCTTATCCGAGAACAAAACAGAAGAAATCGAGTCGGCGTCAGCCTGACGCCATACCTCTCGGTGTCGTCAGTGATTGCGGCTGACCGAAAACACTGCCAGCTCGGTCAGCGCCTCTTTGTATCTGCTCTCCGGCAGCTTTGCTATCGCTTCAATGGCGCGCTGACTGGCTTCCGCGGCTCTTTTGCGGGTGTACTCCAACGCACCCGACTGCGTGATCGCCGACAGAATTTCATCGAAGTGTGCCTCATCGCCTTGCGCGATGCAGTCGCGCACCAGCACTCGCTGCGCCTCGGTGCCGTTTTGCAGCAAATAGATCAGTGGCAGGGTCGGTTTGCCCTCGCGCAGATCATCGCCAACATTCTTGCCAATGTCCGTGGCATTGCCCGAGTAATCGAGTACATCGTCAATCAGCTGAAACGCCGTGCCCAGCGAACGACCATACTCGGAAGCGGCAACGATGGCATCCTCGGGTGCACCCGCGATCAGGCTGCCGAGTTCGGTCGCGGCCTCGAAAAGCTTGGCAGTCTTGGAGCGAATCACTTGCAGGTAGCGGTCCTCGGTCACCTCCGGGTCATGCATGTTCATCAGCTGCAGCACCTCGCCTTCGGCGATCACGTTGGTCGCATCGGCCAGTATCTGCATCACGCGCATGTTGTTTACCGAGACCATCATTTGGAATGCCCGGGAATACACAAAATCGCCCACCAGCACCGAGGCAGCATTGCCAAAAAGCGCATTGGCTGTTCGGCGTCCTCGTCGCAGCTCGGACTCGTCCACCACGTCGTCATGCAGCAGGGTTGCGGTGTGGATGAATTCGATCACCGCGGCCAGTTTGTGATGCTCAGTGCCCCGATATCCCCAGGCATTGGCGGTCAGCAGCACCAGTGCTGGCCTAATCCGTTTTCCACCGGCGCTGATGATGTAGTCGGCGATCTGGCTAACCAGCGGAACGTCGGAGTACAGCTGAGATCGGATGACACCATCCACCGCCTGCATGTCAGCGGTAATCATGGCCAGGGGCTGGTTCTGGGCGGCGGGATGTTGGACGGACACGAAGAAAAACCGGCGGGGCGAGGGAAAAGTCGCGATTATACGACGCCACCACCGGCTGGCAGGCGGCACTCGGGCCAAGAAAGGACCGGCGACGCGTCGCTGACAGCTCGCGCAGCCAGTCTGCTGGGGGTTTTGACCTGAATCCTAAGTCCATGTATAATTTGGGGTTTTCCCGAATCGGCTAGTCTTTGGCGGATGGCTCGGGCGAAAATCAGCCCAAGCCCGATGCGGCAGGGTAGAAATCCCGAAATTTGAAAGATGAGGTTCCCATGTACGCGGTCATAAAAACCGGTGGCAAACAGTACAAAATTGCCGCTGGCGAAAAACTCAAAGTAGAACAGATACCGGCAGACATTGGCTCCGAAATCACGCTGGATCAGGTGCTCGCAGTGGGCGCCGGTGACACCATAAAATTTGGTGCACCTCTGGTTCAGGGTGCCAAGGTGCTGGCTACGGTAGTGGCGCATGGTCGCCACGACAAGGTGAAGATTTTCAAGATGCGTCGTCGCAAGCACTATCAGAAGCGTCAGGGCCATCGCCAGAACTACACCGAACTGCAAATCGTCTCGATCAACGGCTAAGCCGCTGGTCCGAATTACCGAAGAATCAGGAGCATCTAATGGCACACAAAAAAGGCGGCGGCACGACGCGCAACGGCCGTGACTCGGAGTCGAAACGACTTGGCGTCAAAGTCTACGGCGGCCAGGCCATCAATGCCGGCGGCATCATCGTCCGCCAGCGCGGCACCAAACTGCACGCGGGCGAAAACGTCGGCATGGGCAAGGATCACACGCTGTTTGCACTGGTCGATGGCAAAGTGCAGTTCACGGTCAAGGGCGCTCAGAAGCGCCATATGGTCATGGTGGTGCCGGCTTAACCAAGCTGCGCCAACCCTGCAAGAAGGCTCTGCCGCGCAGGTAGGGCCTTTTTTATTTAGAGAGCAGCAATCATGAAGTTCATCGACGAGGCAAAAATCGAAGTCGTGGCCGGCAATGGCGGCAACGGCGTGGCCTCGTTTTGCCGCGAAAAATTCCGCCCCTTCGGTGGCCCCGATGGCGGCGACGGTGGTCGTGGCGGCAGCATCTACGCGATCGCCGACCGCAACATCAATACGCTTGTCGACTATCGCTATGCAAAGCTGCACCGTGCGAAAAATGGCGAGAATGGCCGTGGTTCAGATTGTTACGGTAAAGGCGCTGACGATGTCTACCTGCGCATGCCCGTCGGCACGCTCGTGATTGACCAGAACGACGGCGCGATCATTGCGGATCTGACCGAGCATGGTCAGATCGCGCTCCTGGCCAAAGGGGGCGAGGGTGGCTGGGGCAATATTCATTTCAAGACCTCGACCAATCGTGCCCCTCGCCAGAAAACCGATGGCAAGGAGGGTGAGCGCCGCGATCTGAAGCTGGAACTGAAAGTTCTCGCGGATATCGGCTTGCTCGGCATGCCGAATGCCGGCAAATCCACCTTTATTGCTGCCGTATCGAACGCAAGGCCCAAGGTAGCAGATTATCCTTTCACGACGCTGCATCCGAATCTGGGTGTGGTGCGTGTCAGTCATGAAAAGAGCTTTGTCATTGCCGACATACCCGGGCTGATTGAAGGTGCGGCGGATGGCGCCGGGCTGGGTGTGCAATTCCTGCGTCATTTGCAGCGCACTCGCCTGCTGCTACACATCGTCGATCTCGCGCCTTTCGATGCGAACGTTGACCCGGTCAAAGAGGCCAAAGCCATCGTCAAGGAATTGAAAAAATACGATGAGTCTTTGTTCGACAAGCCCCGCTGGCTGGTGTTGAACAAGCTCGACATGGTGCCTGAGGATGAGCGAGCGCAGCGCGTAAAAGATTTCGTCAAGCGCTTCGGCTGGAAAGGTCCAGTGTTTCAGATCTCCGGGCTGACGCGCGAAGGTTGTGAAGACCTGGTCACCGAAATCTATGACTATCTCGCCTCTCAGCGCCAGCAGGAGCAGCGCGAGCGGTCAGGCGTGCCCGACGTGGCAATGGAGGTCGAATCAGTCGACGCCGATGACCCGCGCTTCAAGACCATCGATTAATATCAGCACTCCTTTCACTCCGCCGCCCGAGCGCATCGAATCCATGCAATCCGTGATCCAGTCAGCGCAGCGCCTGATCGTCAAAGTGGGCTCTTCGCTGGTGACCAATGAAGGCAAAGGGCTGGATCATGCCGCCATCGCCAAGTGGGCCGATCAGATCGCGAATTTACGCCGGATGGGCAAGCAGGTCGTGCTGGTCAGCTCGGGCGCGATAGCCGAAGGCATGCAGCGGCTGGGTTTTGACAAGCGTCCGACGGGTGTGCATGAGCTGCAGGCTTGTGCAGCAGTCGGCCAGATGGGCCTGGCGCAGATCTATGAAACCAGTTTCGGCAAACATGGCTTGCGCACTGCGCAAGTGTTGCTCACGCATGCCGATCTCGCTGACCGCGAGCGTTATCTGAATGCGCGCTCGACTTTGTTCACCTTGCTGGAATTCGGCGTAATACCCGTCATCAATGAGAACGACACGGTTGTCACTGACGAGATCAAGTTTGGTGATAACGACACGCTGGGTTCGCTGGTCGCGAATCTGATCGAGGCAGATGTGCTGATCATACTGACTGACCAGCGCGGGCTGTACACGGCCGACCCGCGAAAGCACCCTGACGCACAATTTGTTCATGAAGCCAAGGCGGGCGATCCATCGCTGGAGGCGATGGCCGGCGGCGCAGGCACGGGCATAGGGAGCGGCGGCATGCTGACCAAGATACTCGCGGCGCGACGAGCCGCCAGCTCAGGCGCACATACCGTGATTGCCTGGGGCAGGGAAGAGCAGGTCCTGGTGCGTCTCGCTCAGGGCGAGGCGATTGGTACCCAGTTACTCGCGCAGACGGCTCGTCTGACGGCGCGCAAGCAGTGGATGGCAGACCATCTGCAAACCGCCGGCAAAGTGGTCCTGGATACCGGCGCGGTGCAGAAGCTGGTTGCCGAAGGCAAATCCCTGTTGCCGATCGGCGTCATCGAGGTCAGCGGTGATTTTGGGCGCGGCGACGTGATCACTTGCGTCGATCAATCGGGCGCTGCGGTTGCTCGAGGCATGACCAACTATGCGAGCGCGGAAGTACGGCGCATCATGCGCAAGCCCTCGTCGGAGATTGAATCAATACTGGGTTATGTCGAAGAGGTGGAGTTGATTCACCGCGACAATCTGGTGCTGCTGTAAAAGTATTCAGCCGAACGGACTGTTTACTTCAGCGGCTTTTGTTTTCTGATCCGTTCGATGATGGTCTCTGCTTTTCCCGCGACCGTCGTGCCCTCGCAAAAATAATCTTTCATCAGTGCCGCGTGCTGCCGGTTCGCGCCAACGTCACTGATCGGTGACCAAATATCGCGCCGTGATGGCGACCAGCTGCCATCAGGTTTGCCGGTTGCATAGAGTTTCTTTTCTTCGGTGGCGCAACGTATGCCTTCGTAACTGATATTGCTGGCGCCTGTCTTGCTGGTGATGACCAGGGTGAAGCGCACGATGCCGTCCGGAGTAACGCTTAGGGATTTCGCATCGATCGAAAAATCCATAGTGGTCGTAGGACTCACGTAAAACGGCAAGAGATTGCTTTTTTGCGCTGGCGAGGGAAGCGCGAGCTCGCTTTCCGCTGCCTGTGGGTCTTGCCCGGACGCCGCCGGTTCTGCCCATGTCGACGAGCAGATCAGCAGGGCAGAAAGCCACAGGGCGAGGGCGGCGGATGTCGGCAAAGGGCGCTTGATCATTCGGTACCGGGCTGGATCTGGGTGCTGGTTAGGGTGTCCGAGGTTTTTACCGGGACAGGGTCGCGCGCGCGGCGCTGGCCCGGGTGCTGAGGACGGTTCAGGAACCGCGACAGCTCCTGAAGTGCCCTCGTGTACACATCTCGTTTGAATTCGATCACTACGTCCATCGGCACCCAGTAGTCGTGCCAGCGCCATGCATCGAATTCAGGATGCTCGGTGTTACGCAGATTGACGTCGCAATCGCGGCCGACCATGCGCAACAGGAACCAGATCTGTTTTTGACCGCGGTAATGGCCGCGCACTTCGCGCTTGATGAAATGGTCAGGTACCTCGTAGCGCAACCAGTCACGCGTACGTCCGATGATCTTCACGTGCTCGGCCTTGAGCCCGACTTCTTCTTCGAGTTCACGGTACATCGCCTGCTCTGGCGTTTCGCCATGCTTGATCCCGCCCTGGGGAAATTGCCACGAATGTTCACGCACCCGCTTGCCCCACCAGACTTCGTTCTGGTGGTTCAGCAGGATGATGCCGACGTTCGGGCGAAAGCCTTCACGGTCCAGCATGTAGCACCTCGATTTTTCTGCGGTCGGGACGGGGTCGCACGGAGGGCGCCAGGACCAGTCGGCCGGATGTGGCCAAAAAGCGCGCGGGTAGTGCGATCCGCCGGCGCAGCGACCAGCGAATACTTTAAAATTGAGTCGATTATAACCCCCTCTTTTTAAAAGATTTCATCTCCATGCGCGCCTCCAGTTTTTTCATTTCCACCCTCAAGGAAGCTCCGTCGGACGCCGAGATCGTCAGCCACAAACTGATGATCCGTGCCGGCATGATCCGACGGTTGGGTTCGGGTATTTACAACTACATGCCCATGGGCCTGCGCGTGATCCGCAAGGTCGAAAACATCGTGCGCGAAGAGATGAACCGTGCCGGGGCTATCGAATTGCTAATGCCACTGGTGCAGCCGGCCGAACTGTGGGAGGAAACCGGGCGCTGGGAGAAGATGGGCCCGGAGCTGTTGCGCGTGAAGGACAGGCATGGCCGCGACTACGCCATACAGCCCACCTCCGAAGAAGTCGTCACCGATATCGCTCGCAGCGAGATCAAGTCTTATCGCCAGCTGCCAGTGAACTTTTATCACATACAGACGAAGTTTCGCGATGAGCGTCGTCCACGTTTCGGGCTGATGCGCGGGCGCGAATTCACCATGAAGGATGCGTATTCGTTCGACCGCGACGCCGAGGGATTGCAGCGCTCGTATCAGGCGATGGTGGATGCCTACATACGTATCTTCAATCGCTTCGGTCTGAGGTTTCGCGCGGTCGCGGCCGACAACGGTGCGATCGGCGGATCTGGTTCGCAGGAGTTCCACGTGATCGCCGACACGGGTGAAGATGCGCTTGTTTATTGTCCTCAGTCCGACTACGCCGCCAATATCGAAGCGGCCGAGGCGCTGGCGCCTTCCGCAGCACGTAACGCCGCGTCAAAGCCGCTGACCAAGACACCGACGCCGGGCAAGGCGCGTTGTGAAGACGTTGCCCAGTTGCTGGGACTGCCGCTGACACAGACCGTGAAGTCCATCGTGCTTTCCATCGAGAAAGAAGAGGGCGTGCGCGAGATCTGGCTGCTACTTTTGCGGGGTGATCATGAGCTCAATGAGGTCAAGGCGGGCAAGCTGCCAGGGATCGGTCCTTTCCGTTTTGCCAGCGATACCGAAATCATCGAGCACTTCGGATGCAAGCCGGGATATCTCGGTCCAATAGGCACTGCCAAGCCGGTGAAGATCGTCGCCGACCGCACAGTGGCTCTTATGAGCGACTTTGTTTGCGGCGCGAACGAAGAAGATTTTCACTACACCGGTGCCAACTGGGGGCGTGACCTGCCTGAACCTGTCGTGGCCGACATTCGCAATGTCGTTGCCGGCGATCTTTCGCCCGATGGCAAAGGCACGCTGGAGATCCAGCGCGGCATCGAGGTCGGACACGTGTTTCAGCTCGGTACTCGCTACTCTGCCGACATGAAGGCAACCTATCTCGATGAGCAGGGCAAGCCGCAGCTCATGCAGATGGGCTGCTACGGTATTGGCGTGACACGAATCTTGGGTGCGGCCATCGAGCAGAATTTCGACGCCAAAGGCATCATCTGGCCGGCATCTATTGCGCCTTTCGAGGTCGTGCTCTGTCCGATGGGGCTCGACCGTAGCGAATCGGTACGCGAGGCAACAGAAGCGCTGTACGCATCGCTGCTTGAGGCAGGTGTCGACGTGATTCTTGATGATCGTGGCGAGCGCCCGGGTGCGATGTTCGCTGACTGGGAATTGATCGGCGTTCCGCATCGCGTGGTGATCGGCGAGCGCGGTCTGAAAGAAGGAATGTTGGAATATCAGGGGCGAACAGATGAGGCGGCCACACAGGTGCCTGTCGCCGAGATGCGTGGTTTTCTGAAAGCGCGACTGAGCTAGTCGACATGAACGTCCTGCCGCGACCTTTCGCCCGGATTGTGCGGCTGGTTGCGGCGGCGCTCTGGCTGTTGCCCGTGAGTGATGCGCATGCGGGCAATCAGCGCGAGGAAGTGCTGGCCGATGCGGTCAGACTGGCGCTGGCGCGTTCCATTAACGATCCCCGACCTCCTCAGCTGCATTTTGCGCGCGAGACAGAGCGTCTGGAATGGCAGCAGTGGTTTGACGCCATGTCGCGCCGTCTTCACAGCAGAATGCCGGATGCGATGGTGCGTACCGAATTCCTGCAGACCGTCTGGTACGAGGCACGGCGTGCCGGGCTGGATCCAGCCCTGGTGCTCGGACTGATACAAGTCGAATCCGGATTTCGCAAGTATGCGATTTCATCGGTCGGCGCCCGTGGGTACATGCAAGTGATGCCCTTTTGGACCCGTGTCATCGGAGATGGGCGACCCGCCAAGCTGTTTCATATGCAGGCCAATTTGCGCTATGGCTGCAGCATATTGCGCTTGTATATCGATATGGAGCGCGGAGACCTCTTCCTTGCGCTGGGCCGCTACAATGGCAGCCGTGGCCGTCCAGAGTATCCGAATGCTGTCAGGGCCGCGTGGAAACGCTGGGAACATGGATGAAACCCAAATGGAGAGACCCTCAATGAAAAAACTGCTGTTCGTGCTGATCATGGCCTGCATCCCGCCGGCGATGGCGAATATGACGGAGACTCAGGGTGCGACCAATGCGGGCGACCCTGATTTCGCAGCGGGTAAGGCGGCAATCAAGCGCAAGGACTGGAAGTCCGCGATTGAAGCCCTGAGCAAATCGGTGAAACGCACACCGGATAATCCGGATACGCACACCTATCTTGGTTATTCCTACCGCCATCTCGGTGATCTGGACAACTCGTTTGCCCATTATCGAGAGGCGCTGAAGCTCGACCCGAAACACAAAGGTGCACATGAATACATCGGTCAGGCTTACTTGAAGGCTGGCCAGCCGGACAAGGCGGCCGGGCATCTCGCCGAGCTTGAGAAAATCTGTGGCAAGGGGTGCGAGGAATACCAGGATTTGGCGAACGCGATCGCCAAATACAATAAATCGAAATAATCGCTCTGCCTGCTCGCAGAGACCCGGAAAACAAAAACGCCCGCACATTGTGCGGGCGTTTTTGTTCGGCACCTGAAGATTATTTCAAGTGGCCAGAGATGAGCTTGGTCATCTCGAACATGGAGACAGTCTTCTTGCCATTGAAAACGGCTTTCAGAGCATCATCTGCGTTGATGTTACGGCGATTGACGCTATCTTGAAGCTTGTGCTTCTTGATGTAGTCCCAAACCTTCTTGGTGACATCCGTGCGGGGCAACGGCTTGGAGCCGATTACGGCGGCCAGCGCTGCGGACGGGGTCAGAGGCTTCATGAATGCTGCATTTGGCTTGCGTGCGGTTTTGGCTTTCTTGGCAGGCGCCTTCTTTGCAGCTGCTTTTTTAGCGGGAGCCTTTTTCGCTACGGTTTTCTTGGCCGCTGCCTTTTTCGCTGCCGGCTTTTTCGCCACTACCTTTTTCGCTACGACTTTCTTCTTGGCGGGCGCTTTTTTAGCTGCAGGCTTCTTCTTAGCAGCGGATTTTTTGGCGGCCGCTTTCTTGGCTGTAGCCATACGTGAACCTCCTTTGCTTTGGTGATGAAATGTTGCGCAAATTTACGCACCGCCAATAGTCTTAGGGTTTTGCTCGTGATGCAAGTGTTTTTATGTGTTTTTTTCGATTTTTCCCTCTGAGCGGAGAGTGTCAATGGGGTGACGATGGCTACGAGAGACCAGCGATGCGCCGTCGAAGAAGCGGCTGACGCGGTGCTGAATTCCCTCTGAGGGAGTCGCTTGATCGGACTCGCGGTGGGATAAACGCCTGCTTTGGGTGACGAAATATACCTGCGCAGGGCCTCCGAAAGCCCGATAAATATCCTGTGAAAACCCGTGATTTCCCTCTGAAACCGCGTTGGCACCAGAGGCAGAGACACTGAGTCGTCAGTGTCAGATTCAGAGTCAGCGCATACCGGGCAGCATGCCCTTCATGTTCCTCATCATTTTCATCATGCCGCCGCCCTTGAGTTTTTTCATCATCGACTGCATTTGTTCGAATTGGGACAGCATGCGATTGACTTCCTGTACCTGCACGCCAGCGCCGGCCGCGATCCGGCGCTTGCGCGAGGCCTTGATCAGCTCGGGCTTGGCACGCTCCTGAGCGGTCATCGAGTTGATGATGCCCTCCATCCGTCGCACTTGCCGCTCTGCCTGGTCGACATTCGCTCCCGAGGCTGCCTGCTGGAATTGCGCCGGCAGCTTGTCCATCAGTCCGGACAGACCCCCCATTTTTTTCATCTGCGAGAGCTGGGCCTTGAAGTCATCCAGGTCGAATTTGCCGCCACCCTTGATCTTGTTCGCGAGGTCGGCAGCGGCGGCCATGTCGACGCCTTTTTTCGCTTCTTCGACCAGTGCCAGAATATCGCCCATGCCCAGCACGCGGTTAGCCATGCGTTCCGGGTCGAACGGTTCCAGACCGTCGAGCTTCTCTGCGACGCCGGCAAACTTGATCGGCTTACCCGTTACATGACGCACCGACAGCGCTGCACCACCTCGGGCATCGCCATCGAGCTTGGTAAGGACGATGCCGGTGAGAGGCAAGGCCTCGTTGAACGCTCGCGCCGTGTTGACGGCATCCTGTCCGAGCATGGCATCGACCACGAACAGTGTCTCGATGGGCTTCACGGCAGCGTGCAGCGCGCTGATTTCTTGCATCATTGCGTCGTCGATGCCCAGGCGGCCGGCGGTATCGATGATGAGCACATCATGATGGTGTTTTTTCGCGTAATCGAGGGCGGACAGCGCGATGTCTACCGGCTTTTGTGAGGCTTGCGAGGGGAAGAAGTCGGCGCCGACTTGAGCGGTCACCGTTTCCAGTTGTCCGATGGCTGCAGGGCGGTAGATGTCTGCAGAAACGGTCAGCACTTTTTTCTTTTTCTGTTCCTTCAGGAATTTCGCCAGCTTGCCAACGGTAGTGGTCTTGCCAGCGCCCTGCAGTCCAGCCATCAGGATGATCGCAGGGGGTTGTGTCGCGAAGGACAGCTGGTTTGCTTCGGGGCCGAGGTCGGCGCCCATCAGCTTTGCCAGTTCATCATGCACCACGCCTACCAGCGCCTGTCCCGGCGTGAGCGAGCCGATGACTGCCTCACCCAGCGCTTTTTCTTTCACTCTGGCGACGAAGTCCCGAACCGCCGGCAGCGCGACATCGGCTTCCAGAAGCGCCAGCCTGACCTCGCGCAGCATCTCGGCGGTGTTCGACTCGGTCAGTCGCGCTTCGCCGCGCATGGTCTTGACGACTTTGGACAGGCGCTGGGTGAGATTGTTTAGCATGAGAATTGGGAGATGTTCAGGAAGTGATGAGGTATCTGAGCAGGCCTGCTTTTCAATGTCTGCAACAGCGGTACGAACAGCAGGAAAGTGGCGCGCTTCAGAGTGAAACAGACGGCCCGATTTTACCGTAAGCCTGATCATTGCTCTGTCTTTGCATGTAGGCACATGGTGTACACTTAATTGATGAAACTTCTTCTTATCCATGCCGCCGGCCTGCTGTACATCATCTGTGCGCTGCTGCCCGAGCAGCGCCGCCGTATGGTTGCGGTTGGCACCTTGCTCGCATGGGTGCTGCATGCGTTGTCTCTGGCGGATGCCGTGGTCACGCCAGATCATCTGCGGCTGGGGTTTGCAGTCATGCTGTCAGCCGCCCTGTGGATCTCAGTCGGTGCGTATTGGGTGGAAAACCGCAATCTCTCTGTTGATGGGTTGCGTCGCATGGTGCTGCCCACGGCGGCGCTGACGATTGTGCTGCCCGTGATTTTTCCGGGCACAGCGATTCCACTGGCCGGCAAGCCGCCACTGTTTGCGTGGCACATCGCAATCTCTACGCTTGCCTATGGTTCGCTCACCATCGCCGCTTTTCATGCGGTGCTGATGGCGATGCAGGAATCCAGGCTGCACGCTTTGCCGGCGGCGGTTGGTCATCGCGGCTGGCTCTCGCTGGCCATTGACAACCTGCCGCCGTTGCTGACAATGGAGCGGCTACTGTTTCGCATGATCGCACTGGGCTTCTTGTTGTTGACCCTGACCGTCCTATCCGGCGTGTTTTTCTCCGAACAGTTGTTCGGCAAGTCCTTCCGCTGGGAGCACAAGACTGTGTTCACGCTGCTGTCATGGCTGTTGTTCGGCGTGCTGCTCGCAGGACGCCACTGGCGCGGCTGGCGCGGCAGGACGGCGCTGACGTTCACGCTCTCGGGTTTTGCGACCTTGCTGCTGGCCTATGTCGGCAGCCGCTTTGTGCTGGAGGTCGTGCTGCATCGAGGTGCCGTTTGAAGTATCTGCTCTGGGCCTTGCTGATCTACGTGGCATGGCGCTGGTTCTCGGCTGCGCAGGCTCGCAAGAGCGCGCAAGCCAGCGACGCTGCGGTTCCCGAGGAGCCAACCGCCGGCGCAGGCGCCGAGCGCATGGTCAAATGTGCCGGCTGCGGACTGCATCTTCCGCTCTCCGAGGCGTTGCCCGGCCCAGGCGATCGTTTCTTTTGTAGCGATGCTCACCGACACAATGCCCCCTAGCTCCTGATTGTTTGCTGTTTGTGCTGCAAATGTTTTTCAGTCTGCATTGTTGCGTTTTTCCAGCATCATCCCGAACTCAGGAACTTCTTTACCCTGCCATGCATTAAGCTGCGCGCTGTTTTTTCTGTGCGCGATGAACTCTCCTTGCCATGATGTGCTGAATGCGTTTGCTGCGGATGCAGTCGCCCCGATGTTTTCGCTGCTGGGTGATTCACCGGTGATGCAGGCTGCCCGCGAGCAGATACTGAAACTCGCGGCCAGCTCGGTTCCGGTGGCGATCTATGGAGAGTCCGGCAGTGGCAAGGAGCTTGCTGCGCGCGATATTCATTCATTAAGCGCCCGATCGCATCAAGCTTTTGTGCCGGTCAATTGCGGCGCGATTCCCGAGAGCCTGATGGAATCCGAATTTTTCGGCGTACGGCGCGGCGCATTCACCGGCGCCACCGAGGATCGCCCAGGATTTTTTCAGGTGGCGCACCGCGGCACGCTGTTCCTCGATGAGATCGCCGAACTTCCTCTGTCCATGCAAGTCAAGTTGTTGCGAGTGATACAGGAGGGCAAAGTTCGCAAGCTGGGTTCGGCGCGCGAGGAGCCGGTAGATGTTCGCATTTTGTGTGCGACCCACTTGCCGCTGGCGCAAGCGGTGCAGCAGCGAGCATTCAGGCAGGATCTGTATTACCGGCTCAACGTGATTGAGCTAAGGCTGCCCTCTCTGAGAGAGCGGCGCGAGGATATTCCCCTGCTGTGCGAGGCTTTGCTGCGGCGGCAGCTCAACCGTGTTGGACCGGTGACCTTGACTCCAGAGGCTGTGGCAGCGCTCAAAGCGCATGATTTCCCGGGCAATGTGCGCGAACTGGAGAACATGCTTGAGCGTGCAGCAGCATTCGCCAGCAATGGCGTGATCGGCGCTGAGGATCTGATGCCGAGGTCGCTGCCCGCCTGTGCCACTGTGTCATGCGCGGAAGAGCCGTCTGCCCAGATCGGGCCTGTCGCTGCTGATGCCAACTCGTTCGCGTCGAGAGTACGAGCATTCGAGCGGCAGCTCATCATTGAGGCGCTGCGCGAAGCACGCTTTCGCCGAGCCCGCGCCGCCGAACGTCTTGGGATAAGCTTGCGTCAACTTCGCTACCGGATGCAGCGTCTCGACATTCATGAACCCGACTGAAGTTCCTTTGGTGATTGGCCAGGATGGCTGGTGCGGCGCTCTGCTGCGTTCGGCATGTAGCAATTTCGATGCGCGTCCTGAGGACGCCGAGATCAGCCTGCTGGTGATACATAACATCAGCCTGCCCCCGGGGGAATTTGGCGGCGGATACATCGAGGCGTTGTTCGCCAATACGCTCGATTGTGATGCCCATCCTTATTTTGACCAGCTTCGCGGTTTGCGTGTGTCATCGCATTTTCTGATTCGGCGTGATGGCAGCGCCATCCAGTTCGTTTCCACGCTGGACCGCGCGTGGCATGCCGGCGTGTCGGAATTTCAGGGTCGACCGCGCTGCAATGATTTTTCGATTGGCATCGAACTCGAAGGTTCCGATCATGAGGTATTTTGCGATGCACAATACACAACTCTTGCTGTTCTGACACTAGCGCTGACGCGGCGACACCCTCTGACCGATGTCACAGGTCATCAGCACATTGCGCCCGATCGCAAGACGGATCCCGGTCCTTGCTTTGATTGGGCGAGATTTCACAAGGAATTCTCAGCGCTTTCAGGAAGTGAGTTATCACGCGCGACATTTCCCCGGTAGCCGCGCTTTCCAGATTGAAAAAAGCGGTTGCAAGTAGCCGAACTGAGCACTAGAATTAGTGCCTGCGAGCGCTTGATCCACTAGATCTAGTGCCCGGCTATGCAGCTCAACCCATCAATTGAACTGACCAAGTAGCGTAATACGAAGCGTTTTTTGGACGTCCGCAGCGTCCCGAGGAATGTGGGGCTTGGCCAGGGCCCATCGGCAGCAAGCAATTTTTCAGTTCGTGCCCACGCAAGTGTGCGGCCCGCCAGCTGGGAAGAAAACAAACAGAACTGATGTCAGGCCACACGCTTGGCATTTCAAAGTAACAAGGCAGCAATGCCGACAGCATCACCATTGGGGAGGCGCAGTGCAGACCAGTCAGGAAACGTCAGTCAAGTCCGGTAGCGAGTTCGCAGCCGTGCCCAAGGTATCGGCGCTCGCGCCATCCTCGTCCAGCACCGTTGCCACTATTGCCGACTACAAGATCATCCGCCGCAACGGCGCCGTGGTCGGTTTCGAACCGTCCAAGATTTCTATCGCGATGACCAAAGCCTTCCTCGCCGTGAACGGTGGGCAGGGTGCGGCGTCGGCGCGCGTTCGCGAGCTCGTCGAGCAGCTCACCGTTGGCGTCGTTTCGGCGCTGATGCGCCGCCAGCCGGCGGGCGGCACCTTCCATATCGAAGACGTGCAAGATCAAGTAGAACTCGCACTGATGCGTTCCGGCGAGCATGACGTCGCCCGCGCCTACGTGCTCTACCGTGCGAAGCGTCAGGAAGAGCGCGCCCAGCAGCAGGCCGCCAAGGGCGCGGTCGAGCCGCCGCATGCACTGCATATTGTGGTGGATGGGCAGCGCGTACCGCTTGATCAGGACAAGCTCAAGACCATGATCACCTCGGCCTGCATCGGGCTGGAAAAGCATGTTGATGCCGATGCCATCTTGCACGAGACCGTCCGTAATTTGTATGACGGCGTGCCTGTCGAGGAGCTCCACAAATCTGCCATTCTCGCCGCGCGCGCGCTGATGGAAAAAGACCCGGCGTACAGTCAGGTGACCGCGCGACTTTTGATGCACACCATTCGCAAGGAAGTGTTTGGCACCGAGGTGGCTCAGGCAGACGCTGGTGCGCACTACATCGACTACTTCCCTAAGTTCATCAAGAAGGGTATCGATGCCGAGCTGCTCGATGCCAAGCTGGGTCAGTTCGACCTGAAGCGGCTCGCCAAGGCGCTGGTACCCGAGCGCGACCTGCAGTTTGGTTACCTTGGCTTGCAGACCCTGTATGACCGCTATTTCTTGCATATTCAGGGCACCCGTATCGAGATGCCGCAGGCGTTCTACATGCGCGTTGCGATGGGGCTGGCGCTGAACGAGATCGACCGCGAGGCGCGCGCGATCGAGTTCTACCATCTACTGTCGACCTTTGACTTCATGAGTTCGACGCCGACCCTGTTCAACTCCGGCACGCAGCGTTCGCAGCTCTCCTCCTGCTACTTGACCACGGTGGCAGACGATCTCGATGGCATCTACGAGGCGATCAAAGAGAACGCGCTGCTCGCCAAGTACGCCGGTGGCCTTGGCAATGACTGGACGCCTGTGCGCGCGCTTGGTGCGCATATCAAAGGTACCAACGGCAAGTCGCAGGGCGTGGTGCCGTTCCTGAAAGTGGTCAACGACACCGCTGTCGCCGTCAATCAGGGGGGCAAGCGCAAGGGGGCGGTCTGCGCCTATCTCGAAACCTGGCACCTGGACGTCGAGGAATTCCTCGATCTGCGCAAGAACACCGGCGACGACCGCCGCCGCACGCACGACATGAACACCGCGAACTGGATTCCCGATCTGTTCATGAAGCGCGTAATGGAGAAGGGCGAATGGACCCTGTTCTCGCCTTCCGACGTGATCGACCTGCACGACAAGTTCGGCAAGGAATTCGAGCAGGCCTACCTCGCCTATGAGGCCAAGTGCGCCTCCGGCGAGATGAAGCTGTTCAAGAAAGTGCAGGCGCTGGATCTGTGGCGCAAGATGTTGTCAATGCTGTTCGAGACCGGCCATCCGTGGATCACCTTCAAGGATCCGTGCAATATCCGCTCGCCTCAGCAGCATGTCGGTGTTGTTCACAGCTCCAACCTGTGCACGGAGATCACGCTCAACACCAACGATTCTGAAATCGCAGTCTGCAACCTCGGTTCGGTGAACCTGCCGGCCCATATGAAGGACGGCAAGCTGGATCACGAAAAGCTGCAGAAGACCATTCGCACAGCCATGCGCATGCTCGACAACGTGATCGACATTAACTACTACGCGGTGAAAAAAGCGCGCGACTCCAACCTGCGTCACCGTCCGGTGGGTATGGGCATCATGGGTTTCCAGGACTGCCTGCACCTCATGCGCGTCCCGTACGCCTCGAAAGAGGCTGTCGAGTTTGCCGACCGTTCGATGGAAGCCGTCTGCTACTACGCTTACCTTGCATCGACCGAGCTGGCTGAAGAGCGTGGCACCTACAGCTCTTATCGCGGCTCGCTGTGGGATCGCGGCATCCTGCCGCAAGATTCACTGAAGCTGCTGGCCGAAGAGCGTGGCGGCTATCTGGAAGTTGACACCACCGAGACGATGGATTGGCAGTCGCTGCGCGACCGCATCAAGCGTCATGGCATGCGCAATTCCAACTGCGTCGCCATCGCACCGACGGCGACAATTTCTAACATCATTGGCGTGTCGGCCTGTATCGAGCCGACCTACCAGAACCTGTACGTCAAGTCGAATCTGTCGGGCGAGTTCACCGAGATCAATGAATATCTGGTGCGCGACCTGAAGGCGCACGGTCTGTGGGACGAGGTGATGGTCGCTGACCTGAAATATTTCGATGGCAGCCTGTCGCGCATCGACCGCATTCCGCAGGATCTGCGCGACCTGTATGCAACTGCGTTCGAGGTCGATCCGAGCTGGCTGGTCGAGGCCGCATCGCGCCGCCAGAAATGGATTGATCAGGCGCAGTCGCTCAACATCTACATGGCGGGTGCTTCTGGCAAGAAGCTCGACGAGACCTACAAGCTGGCCTGGCTGCGTGGACTGAAGACCACGTATTACCTGCGCACCATCGGTGCCACGCATGCGGAGAAGTCAACCACCAAGGCGGGTGCACTCAATGCAGTGTCGGCCGATATCTCGACGGCGCAAGCCGCTGGTGCCGCAGCGCCTGCATCGTCGGCAGTGTCGGCGGAAGCCGAAGGCGCCGCCTGCTATCTGCGACCAGGCGACCCCGGCTTCGACGAGTGCGAGGCCTGCCAGTAAGACCGCGAGACAGTGCATTGCTGGCTTGATTGGGTAGGATCCCAGTCAAGCCAGTTGCTGATCTTGCAGAAAACACTGAACTATCCACGATTGATCACAGACCAAAGTAACAAAGGACACCAACATGCTCTCCTGGGATGAAGAATCCGTAGTCGCTCCCCGCCCCGCAGCCCAGCCGCGGCCGCAACTGCAGGCGGTGCCCAACGTGCCTCAGTTCGCCACTCATGCTGATGCTGCACTAGACCCCGGCATCCTCGCGCGTCCTGACCCCAAGGCCAGCACCGAGGGCCGGGTCAAGGCCGTCGACAAGCGAATCATCAATGGCCAGACCGATGTCAACCAGCTGGTGCCTTTCAAGTACAAATGGGCCTGGGACAAATACCTCGCCGGCTGTGCGAACCACTGGATGCCGCAGGAAATCAATATGCAGCGCGATATCGAGCTGTGGAAAAACCCGAACGGCCTGTCCGAGGACGAGCGCCGTCTGGTCAAGCGCAATCTCGGCTTCTTCGTGACCGCAGACTCGCTCGCGGCTAACAATATCGTGCTCGGTACCTACCGCCACATCACTGCGCCCGAGTGCCGGCAGTACCTGCTGCGTCAGGCGTTTGAAGAAGCGATTCATACTCACGCGTACCAGTACATCGTCGAGTCGCTGGGCCTGGACGAGGGCGAGATCTTCAATGCCTATCACGAGGTCACCTCGATCCGCGACAAGGACGAGTTCCTGATCCCCTTTATCGAGACCTTGACCGATCCAGCCTTCACCACCGGCACGACCGAGAGTGACCAGCAGCTGCTGAAATCCCTGATCGTCTTCGCATGCCTGATGGAAGGCTTGTTCTTCTACGTCGGCTTTACGCAGATTCTTGCGCTGGGCCGCCAGAACAAGATGATGGGCGCCGCCGAGCAGTATCAGTACATTCTGCGCGACGAGTCCATGCACTGTAATTTCGGGATCGACCTGATCAACACGATCAAGCTTGAAAACCCCCACTTGTGGACGCCTGCTTTCAAGGAAGAGATAAAAGCGTTGTTTTTGCAAGCCGTGGAGTTGGAATATCGCTACGCTGAAGATACAATGCCGCGTGGCGTGCTCGGCTTGAATGCAGCGATGTTCAAAGGTTATCTGCGATTCATCGCCAACCGCCGCGCTCAGCAGATCGGTCTCGAGGCGCTGTTCCCTCAGGAAGAAAATCCCTTCCCGTGGATGAGCGAGATGATCGACCTGAAGAAAGAACGCAACTTCTTCGAGACGCGGGTCATCGAGTATCAGACCGGCGGCGCGCTGAACTGGGAATAACAGGAGTGCCCGCTGCGGCGGGCATCGTCAAGACAGAGGAAAGCAGTACCTGTCGTACAAGCTGCGGCTGAAGGTGGAGAGACCTCGGCTGCGAACGTAGTCAGCCTATCAGCGGAAAGGTGGCAATCTGACTTGATGGACAGTATCGGGCCAAATCAGACTCTTTTCAAAACGTTCCCTCTCCCGATCGTCTCGGGGATGGCAGCGTATTCTTCGGAAAATGAGTTGGCCTTTCTGCAAAAGCATACTCGCGCCGGCATTGTTGCCGGCGTTTTTTTTGGCCAGGGAGGAGCAGGTTCCAGCGACCGGGAAAGTCACGCGCCACCGACTTGCCGTTGACATCCGCTGGATAAACGCGACTCTAGCGCAGGGCATGAGCCCCGCGCAGCCCTGCAGATCGGGCGCCGCTTCCTTGAGAGGGATACGGCGCCATCGCCGCTGGCGCGGCGATGCGGGGTTACTGGCTGCGCGCTGAAGCGCTGCATCGTCGAGGAGATGCAGCAGTTCAGCGGGTGCCGAATTCATTAGCGCAAACCCGAGATTGGTTTGCGCCGATGAATAATCCGCTTGGTCCTTCAGGTCCAGACGGGTTTCCCTTATGTACCTTGTGATACGTGATCACGTGAAGGAGAAAGCAATGGCAACAGCAAAGAAGAAAACGGCGGCTAAGAAAAAGCCCGCAGCGAAGAAGAAGCCGGTGGCTAAAAAGGCTGCGGTAAAGAAGAAAGTAGTTGCGAAAAAAGCGGTGACAAAGAAAAAGCCGGTAGCCAAGAAGGCCGCCAAGAAAGTCGTAAAGAAAGCTGCCAAAAAAGCCGTAGCGAAGAAGAAGCCTGCAGCCAAGAAGGTCGCCAAGAAAGTCGCCAAGAAAGCCGTAGCGAAGAAGAAGCCCGCAGCCAAGAAAGCCGCGAAAAAAGTCGTCAAGAAAGCCGTAGCGAAGAAGAAGCCCGTAGCCAAGAAAGCCGCGAAAAAGAGCGTAGCCAAAAAGCCCGCAGCGAAGAAGGCGGCACCGAAAAAGGCAGCACCGAAAAAGGCAGCGCCCAAGAAGGCCGCTCCCAAGAAGGTTGTCGCCAAGCCAGCCGCCGCGCCAGCAGTAGCGCCCGCGCCAGCGACCACGATCAAAACGGTGCTCAGCCCGGCAGCTGCCTGGCCCTTTCCGACGGGCGTGCGTCCCTGAGTATTGCTTGGGGTGCTTTGCGCTTTCGGGCAAAATCCCCGCTGCAGGCATTGTCTGCAGCGGGATTTTTTTGATGAGCGCGTCGGCATGAACGTGCGCCAGCGGAGCCAGCGTGATTTACAACCTGTTCAATCTGATCATCGACACGGTCGCCACCTTGCTGGCTGCGCTGCTACTGCTGCGCTTCTGGATGCAGGCGGTGCGCGTGAGACCGCCATTCTCGCTGGGTCAGTTCATCTTCAGGCTGACTGACTGGCTGGTGCTGCCATTGCGGCGGGTAATGCCCGGTTGGGGTGGACTGGACTGGTCTAGTCTCCTGGCCGCGATACTGGTGGCGCTGCTGTCGACGGCCATCGAGTTGGGTGTGCGCTCCGCATTCAGCGGTGAAACCTGGTTGATGCTGTCGCTGCTGACCCTGATCCACTGGGTGGTTTACGGTTTCATCGGTCTGATCGTGATCGAGGTCATTTTCAGCTGGGTGAATCCCGATGCGCCGCTGGCACCGCTGGTGCGCGCGCTCAATGAGCCCCTGATGCGGCCTTTGCGACGCCTGATACCGCCGATTGCCGGTGTTGATTTGTCGCCCATCGTCGCTTTTCTGCTGCTAAGGATTATTCTGTTTGCTGCAGATAATTTGCTTTTCCATCTGATCGTTTGATGTCCCGTCCGTGGTGCAGCCGGCATGGAGATAAGTTGCGCATTGCCGTTCATGTACAGCCAAATGCGTCGCGTTCTGAGGTGTCCGCCGAGATCGATGGAGCGCTGAAGATCCGGCTGAGAGCAGCACCGGTAGATGGCAAGGCGAACGAAGCGCTGGAGTGCTTCATTGCGGAAAGACTTGGGGTGGCGCGACGCGCGGTCAGGGTCAGCCACGGACACACCAGCCGTCAGAAGCTTCTCGAGATACAGGCCGATTTAGGGGTCGAAGAGGCCAGGCGTAGACTACGGGGCTGAGCCCTCGTGCTACCAGTTTCGCGCATACTCAGAAGCGGTAGCCGAATTCCTTCTCGAAGCGCTGCTCGATCGCCTCGCGCGTCAGCACATGGTTTTGTCCGCCCTGGCTTGCAATCTTGATCGCGCCCATCAGTGAGGACAGACGACCGATGGTCATCCAGTCCATATCATTTGTCAGACCGTACAGCATGCCCGCGCGGAAGGCGTCGCCACAACCGGTGGGATCGACGACCTGATCAACTCGCACCACCGGAATGTCGTAACGTTGCGCGCTGGTGTAAATTTCAGCACCCTGTTCTCCTCGGGTGACGACCAGAGCCGAGACTCGCTCGGCTACTTGTTCCAGCGACAGGCCGGTGCGCTCGGTAAGAAGCTCGGCTTCGTAATCATTCACGGCGACATAGGTTGCCATCTCGATGAAGCGGATCAGCTCTTCACCGCTGAACATTGGCAAGCCCTGGCCGGGATCAAAGATGAAGGGAATTCCCAGCTTGGCGCAATCGTGCGCGTGCTCGATCATGCCATCGCGACCATCCGGGGCGACGATCGCCAGCTTGACCTTGCCGGCATCAGCGACTTTGTTCTGGTGCGAGCTGCCCATCGCGCCCGGGTGAAAGGCCGTGATCTGATTACTGTCCGCATCGGTGGTGATGAAAGCCTGGGCTGTGTAAGCATCATCGATGGTGCGAATGCAGCGACGGCTGATGCCCAGTTTGTCGAGACGCTCCATGTATGGAACGCTGTCCATGCCGACCGTGGCCATGATCAGCGGATCGCCGTTCAGCAGCTTGAGGTTGTAGGCAATGTTACCCGCACAGCCGCCGAATTCCCGGCGTATACCCGGCACCAGAAACGCGACATTTATCTTGTGCAGCTGGTCGGCCAGCAGTGCCTCGGAGAAGCGACCGTGGAAAGACATGATGGTATCGAAGGCCATGGAGCCGCAGATCAGGGAAGTCATGTTGTTGTCTTTATCGGGGGTTGAAGTCGATCGGGCGGTAGCACCGCGAGGTGATCTTGCAAGGCTCAGTGGTAAAACAGCGTGACGCTGAATCCTCCAGGATGTTCGGCGATCAGCTCGAAGCTGAGCTGAATTTCATGCTCGGCATGCGCTACGATGCCTTTTTTGAGATCAAGGCTGTTTAGGTAACTTGCTGGCTCCATCACTTTTCGTACCAGCGGTTGCCCGGACTCGGTCTTGAGCTGCAGATCCAGCGACGGCCAGGCTTGGGCAGTGTCCGCCTGATTGCGCAGCAGTGCGGTGAGCGTGTACTGCCCCTGCTGTCCTTGTATTTCCTGCAGGTGACTCGATTCCAGCGACAGCAGATCGATATGCTGAGGCAGCTTCACCTGACATCCCAGTCTGGCGCAGGCGGCGCGCAGGTAGCGACCCGCTTCCGGTGAATAAGCGGCGATGTCCGCACGGAAGAAATAGCTGAGCTGTGCGGCAAGCGACAGCAGCAGCAAGGGCAAGCCCAGCCACAACAGAAACTTCCACCGGCTGCTGGTCTGGCGCTGTCTGCGCGCTTGAGCGACGAAGGCGGGTGGCGTGTTCGGTGTCGTGTCGGCAGCTGCAGAGCTTGCGCTCTCGGCCTGAGCGTCAGCAACGAGTTCATGCGGCGGGGTGTCGCGCCATGGTTTTGCCTGCAGGTCGGCGATCGCCTTGGACAGTTCGTCCAGTTCCTCTTGCATCTTTGAGGTGACCGCTGGCTGGCTGGCACGCAGCGAGCCAAAGTCGATCAGCGTCATCCGCCCATCCGCATCCTGGCCAGACGTGGCCAGGGCGTCGACTTCTTCAAGATCACCTAGCAAGTGGTCGCGCCCGTTGAAAATCTCGCGGCAGGCGCCACAGCGCACCAAGCCCTCGCGAAGTTCGAGCTGGGCAGCGGTAACGCGAAAGCGCGTCTGACAGTGGGGGCAGCGAGTGGCGAGCATAGCCCTGTATATTAATCGATTGCCAGTCCGGACCGCCTTCCGGCCAGCGCCACCCAGCCCTCGCGCTCATCCCAGACGCTCAGTGAGAGCAAGCCTGAGTAGGCAGCGATGACCTCCTCTGCCTGGCGCGCGAGCACGCCGGAGAGTAGCAACTGGCCGCCAGCGGCGACGCGTCCACACAGCATGGGGGCCATCACTTTCAGCGGCCCCGACAGGATATTCGCGACGACCAGCGCGTAACGGTTGTCCTTGCGATCTTCGGCGAAGTCCTCGGGCAAAAAATAGGAGATGTTGCAGTGATTACGCACGCTGTTGTCGCGCGCGGAGAGGATCGCTTGCGGATCGATATCCACGCCGTCAACGGGCCGTGCGCCCAGCTTCTCGCCCAGCATCGCCAGGATGCCCGAGCCGCAGCCATAGTCGAGCAACGATACGCGCTCTTTGAGGTTGGCTTCCATCCACTCCATGCACAGGCGTGTGGTGGGGTGGCTGCCCGTGCCAAAGGCCAGCCCGGGATCCAGTTCCAGGACGATCGCATCAGGTTCTGGCGCCTGATGCCAGCTCGGCACGACCCAGATGCGTTGGCCGATGGGGATGGGCTCGAATTGCGACTGCGTCAGCCTGACCCAATCCTGATCGGCCACGCTTCGTGAGTTGAACGATGGCACGGGATGCAGCTCGCACAGCGCGCACGCGCCGCTGACCAGCGCATGGAGATCGGTCCCTTCGTCGGCCAGCGCTAGCACACGGCTACGCTCCCATGCGTGTTGTTCCGGTTCCATACCGGGCTCGCCGAACAGCGGCCGTTCTGCTTCAGTGCCTTCGTCGGCATCTTCCACCGATACCGATAAAGCCCCTGATTCCATCAGCGCATCGGAGAGGCGCTCCGCCTGATCACGGGGCACCTCCAGAACAATCTCAGTCCAGCTCATCGGGCCTCACTTTTTGCTGGCGAGTTTTTGTTCCAGATAGTGGATGTTGGTACCGCCCTCGGCGAAACGTGCATCGACCATCAGATCGCGGTGCAGCGGTATGTTGGTGAGAATACCTTCGACGACCATCTCTGACAGCGCGATCTGCATCCGGCGTATCGCCTGATCGCGCGTAGCGCCATAAGAGATCACCTTGCCGACCATCGAATCATAGTTGGGTGGCACGAAGTAGCCAGCGTAGGCATGTGAATCAACGCGGATGCCGGGGCCACCGGGCGCATGCCAGGCCAGTATGCGTCCCGGCGATGGCGTGAATTTGAAAGGATCTTCTGCGTTGATGCGGCATTCGATCGCATGGCCTTTGAGCACGATGTCACGCTGCTTGAAGCGCAATTTTTCGCCAGCGGCGATGCGAATCTGTTCCTGAACGAGGTCAATACCGGTGATCATTTCCGTCACCGGATGCTCGACCTGGATACGGGTATTCATCTCGATGAAATAGAACTCCCCCGCCTCATATAGAAACTCGAAAGTGCCGGCGCCCCGGTAACCGATCTTGCGGCAGGCCTCGGCGCAGCGGTCGCCAATCTTTTCGATCAGTTTGCGCGGAATGCCTGGCGCGGGGGCTTCCTCGATCACCTTCTGATGGCGACGCTGCATTGAACAGTCGCGCTCACCAAGCCAGACCGCACTCTTGAATTCGTCTGCCAGTACCTGAATTTCTACATGGCGCGGATTCTCGAGGTACTTCTCCATGTATACCTCGGGATTGCCGAACGCCGCGCCGGCTTCGGTTTTGGTCATCGTGACCGCATTGAGCAGCGCGGCTTCGGTGTGCACCACGCGCATTCCACGCCCGCCACCACCACCGGCGGCCTTGATGATCACCGGGTAGCCGATCCGCCGAGCCGTCTGAATAATCACCTTGGGATCGTCCGGCAGTGCGCCCTCCGAACCGGGCACGCAGGGGACGCCCGCCTTGATCATTGCCTGCTTGGCCGACACCTTGTCGCCCATGATGCGGATCGACTCTGGTCGCGGGCCGATGAAGACGAAGCCCGATTGCTCGACGCGCTCGGCGAAGTCAGCGTTTTCCGACAGGAAGCCATAGCCGGGATGAATGGCTTCAGCATCTGTGACTTCTGCGGCGCTGATGATGGCCGGCATCGACAAATAGCTCTGCGCAGAGGGGGCGGGGCCGATACACACCGACTCATCGGCCAGCTTCACGTATTTGGCTTCACGATCCGCCTCAGAGTGGACGACGACGGTCTTGATGCCCATTTCTCGGCACGCGCGCTGTATGCGGAGCGCGATTTCACCGCGGTTGGCAATGAGAATTTTTTCAAACATGGTGTCAGCCGATGATGAACAGGGGCTGACCAAATTCGACTGGCTGACCGTTCTCGACGAGGATTTCCTTGATCACGCCAGACGCATCCGCTTCGATCTCGTTCAGCAGTTTCATGGCCTCGATGATGCAAATGGTCTCGCCCTGCTTGACGGCGCTGCCAATCTCGACAAAGGCAGCAGCGCCGGGCGCGGACGCACGGTAGAAGGTACCGACCATCGGCGACTTCACGACATGGCCCACAGGCGCGGGAGCGGCCACGGGCGCCTCGGCAGGCGCAGCGGGAGCCGCAACCGCTGCGGGGGCCTGCGCGACGGGCGCCGTCGGCTGCTGCATCATGACGACCTGGCTGTGGTTGGCGGTAGCGCCTTTGACGATACGGACCTTGCTCTCGCCTTCAGTCACTTCGAGTTCCGAGATACCGGACTCGGCGACGAGATCGATGAGGGTCTTGAGTTTTCGTAAATCCATGCTTCATTCACTCGTGGAGGTTGGGGAGTCCCGGTCAGCGTACTCGCATTGGAGCAAGATCGGGAAAAATAAGGCGTGATGTGCGCTAATTATAGCTTTTTAATGACAAAATCGATGGCGACACGGTAACCATCCACACCCAGCCCGCAGATTACGCCGGCGGCGATGCCAGAAATGTAAGAATGGTGCCGGAAATCTTCGCGCCGGTGAATGTTCGAGATATGCACTTCGACCACGGGCAACCCAATGCCCGACAGCGCATCTCGCAAGGCCACGCTGGTGTGCGTGAGACCGCCCGGATTGATCACAATGGCGTCGATGCCTTCGGATTTCGCTGCATGAATCCTGTCGATCAGTGCTCCCTCGTGATTGCTCTGAAAGCAGGACAGCTGCGCGCCAGCGGCAGAGGCGACCCGCTTTGCCTCGTTCTCGACGTCGGCCAGTGTGGCGGCGCCATAGACCTCCGGCTCGCGGCTACCGAGCAGATTGAGATTGGGGCCATTCAGCAGCAGAATGTTCGTCGCCATTTTTAGGCCTTGATTTGCCGAGGAAGCCGGCATTTTGCTGCAAATTGACGCAAGATGGCAAGCAGAAACGCTTATCGGGCTTATATTGATTCAATCTGGGTGCCAGGGCGGCCCTTGCTGCCACTGGCTTCACGACGCCCGACGCTGGCGATATCTCACAGCTCGGCAAGATCGGAGCGCAGCTGCGCTATGTTCAGCCGGCCTAGGTAGGTTTTCCGCACTTGCCCAGTCGGGTCCAGCAAGACAGTGAACGGCAGTCCACCGGCCTGATTGCCCATCTCGCGAGAGAGTTCGGTACCTTGCATACCAGCCACCAGCAAGGGGTAGCTGACCTGGTGTTTTTCAGCGAATTGCTTGATGTTGGATGGAGAATCAATACCAATGCCGACAATTTGCAGGTTTTTGGCGGCCATTTCATTTTGCAGCGCGGCCAGTTCCGGCATCTCTTCGACGCACGGCGGACACCACGGTGCCCAGAAATTCACCAGCAGGATCTTGCCCTTCCAGTCAGACAACTGGTGGAGCTGCCCGCCAGCATCGGGCAGACGGCTTTGCATCAGGGTTGCCACGGCCGGGTTCGCCGGCACTGTTGGCGCCAGTCTGTGCATGCCGACATAAACGCCGATAACAGAAGATAAGATCGCAATGACGACAAATAAGAGGGTTTTTTTGTTCATTTGACGTTTTTTAATGGTCGTTTTGCGGCTCCAGGAGCCGCTTTACAGCCGAAAGATCGGCGCGCTCCAACCGTTTTTGCGGACCGCCTTTGCCGGCGTGACGCAAGTCATCATGCTCATAGAGCGTCAGGTGCGCGGCCTCGCCCTGCCAGAAAAAAGACAGCACTTCGACCGTGCGCCCCGGGTGCCGGAAATGCGGCGCCTCGGAGACTTCATAGTTGACATTCTGATTAAGCAGGAAAACGGCGACTTCTTTGCCGCTTTCCGCAAACAGTTGCAAGTGAATATCCGAATGCTCTCCCGCCGTGCCATTCAGCACCGCACCGGTCAGGTAGGGTGTGAAATCGGACAGACTCTGCATCAGTTCGAGTGCTAGCTGCCGCAGATGCCGAAGCCGCTCGGCCTGCACATCGCCGAAGAACATAGACTGATATTCCCGTACTTCGGCTTCGATTTGCGCGTTGTCAGGCAAGATGTCTCCGCGCACTTTCTGGTTTCCGAGAATGATTTTGGCGGCCTTGCGTTTTGCTGTGCCATAGTCCGCGCCATCCTCGGCAATCAAGCGTGCCGCCGCCGCTGCGATTTCCGCGCGCAGCGCCTCAGCATCGCCGGGGTAATTGATTTTCATACGTTCCGGAAGTCGGTCTTGCCTTTGCCGCGGAAAAACCTGCCCATCCGCTGAAACTCAGAATGCGCGCGGGCATTTCCCGGTGTGCCGGCTCGGGTAAAATCCGTAGATTACCTTGACCTGATCATCCATGCACATTCACATTCTGGGCATCTGCGGCACTTTCATGGGCGGGCTGGCCGTGCTTGCGAAAGAGGCAGGCCACAAAGTCACCGGTTGCGATGCCAATGTTTACCCACCGATGAGCACGCAACTGCGCGAGCAGGGCATTGAGCTGATTGAAGGGTATGGCCAGCATCAGATCAGCCTTCAGCCCGACATGTTCGTGATCGGCAATGTCGTCTCGCGCGGCAATCCGCTGATGGAAACCATCATGAACCGTGGCCTGCCTTATGTGTCCGGTCCTCAGTGGATGGGCGAACATATCCTGCATGACAAATGGGTACTGGCCGTGGCAGGCACGCATGGAAAGACCACGACGTCATCGATGCTTGCGTGGATTCTCGAGCAGGCTGGCTACGATCCCGGTTTCCTGATCGGTGGCGTGCCGCTGAATTTCGGCGTATCGGCAAGACTGGGCGGCGAAGCCGCGCAAGCGCCTTTCTTCGTCATTGAGGCCGACGAGTACGACACGGCATTTTTCGATAAGCGCAGCAAGTTCGTGCACTACCGTCCGCGTACCGCCGTATTCAATAATCTTGAATACGACCACGCCGATATCTTCCCTGACCTTGCTGCGATCGAGACGCAGTTTCATCACCTGGTGCGAACGATTCCTGCAATTGGCCGAATCGTCGCGAATGGCGGCCAGGATTCGCTGCGCCGGGTGATCGCCCGTGGCTGCTGGAGCGATATTGAATGGTTCAATGGCAAAGATAATGAGCACTGGCGAATGGTCGAGCATGGCGATGGCCGTTTTGATGTCTATCTCGATGGACAGCGACAGGGCACGGTCAGCTGGGATCTGACGGGAGAGCATAATCGCTGGAATGCCATTGCCGCGATCGCTGCCGCGCGTCATACCGGCGTGCCGCCCGCGCAGGCCATCGATTCGCTGTCCAGTTTTCAGAACGTGAAGCGTCGGATGGAAGTGCGCGGCGTGGTCAACAACATCACGGTCATTGACGACTTCGCGCACCACCCCACTGCGATCGCCACCACCGTCGAGGGGCTACGTAGCAAGGTCGGCACGTCACGCATACTCGCCGTGCTTGAACCTCGATCGAACACCATGAAACTCGGCACAATGAAAGATGCGCTGCCCGGCAGCCTGACGGCCGCTGATCTAGTGTTCGGTTATGGCGCAAAAGGCGATGGCAAAGAGGCGCTGGGCTGGGATCTGGCCGCGGCCTTGGCTCCTCTGGGCGATAAGGCGCGTGCGTTTGATGAGCTGTCGATGCTAGTTGATGCAGTGGCCTCAGCAGCAAGGCCGGGCGACTCGGTGCTCGTCATGAGTAACGGCGGTTTCGGTGGTGTCCACCAGAAGCTGCTGGATGCGCTACAGGCATCTACCGCCGGCTAGGCGCCGTGTCGAGGGATGATTCTTTATCTGCACGGCTTCCGCTCTTCGCCCAAGTCATTCAAGGCGCGTCTGCTGAATGATTTTTTTGCAGAGCGAGCTGAATCCGGCCTGTTTCAGTGCCCGCAGCTTCCGGTCTCACCGAAAAGAGCGATGCAGATGGCACATGATATCTGCCAGTCTGTGCCGGCAGATAAACTCTCGCTGATTGGGTCATCGCTAGGGGGCTTTTATGCGACGGCACTCGCAGAACAATATGGGTGTCGTGCAGTACTGCTCAATCCGGCTATCACGCCAGCAGATGACCTGCGCAACCAGGTTGGCATGCAGCGTGCGTGGCATTCTGATGAGCAGTTCGAGTTTCATGCCGAGTATGTTGACGAACTAGCGCCCATCGCCCGCAGCCGTATCACCCGGCCCGAACGGTATTTTCTGATCGCCGCCACCGGAGATGAGGTTTTGGACTGGCGACAGATGATTGAGCATTATCCTGGTGCGCGGCACAAGATCATCGAGGGCAGTGATCATGGTCTGTCCGATTTTGAGCAGTACATGGAGGAAGTCGTCAATTTCTGCGTGACCTGAGTGGTGAGCAGAAGCGGGCGACCGGATGAATTTTTTCGCCGAGCGAGCTGAATGAATCTGTTTTTTGAAGAATCCGGCGATTTCAAAGTGGGTGCGGTGCTCACCCAGCAGGGCGAGGCCTTTCAGGTCGAGACACCCTCAGGAAAACGCACCAAGGTGCGCGCACGAGATGTGCTGCTGCAGTTCGATTCGCCATCGCCGGCCGAATTGATGGCAAAGGCAAGCGCGCTCTCAGGCGACGTGGATATCAGTTTTTTGTGGGAGGTCGCCGGCGAGGAAGAATTTGGTGTTGCCGAACTGGGCGCCGAATATTTTGGTCATCCTCCCAGGCCGGAAGAAGCGGCGGGGCTGCTGCTCGCCATCGCTGCCTCGCCGATCTATTTTCATAAAAAGGGTAAAGGCCGTTACAAGGCTGCGCCAGCGTCCACCGTGCAGGCGGCGCTGGCTGGTTTGGAGAAGAAAAAGCAGCAGGCTCAGGTGCAAGCGGCTCAGGTGGAAGAGCTCAAGTCAGGCAAACTCCCGACATCCATGGCGCCCATCGTGCGCCAGTTGCTGTTCAAGCCTGACAAGAACACCATCGAATACAAGGCGATGGACGCGGCCTGTGCCGAGCTCCAGACGACGCCGGCGAGACTGATGCTCTCCGTGGGCGCACTGGATTCGCCCAAAGCTTTGCACAACCAGCGCTTTTTGTTCGAGCATTTCCCCAGGGGCACCGGTTTCCCCACGCTGAGCCAGCCTGCCATTCCGTCGTTGCCGCAGGCAGATGTGCAGGCGTTTTCGATTGACGACGTCACCACGACCGAAATCGATGATGCATTTTCGGTGTGCAGAGTGAGTGACGGCAAAGTCCGGATAGGCATTCATATCGCTGCGCCAGGCCTTGGCATTGCTCGTGATGATGGGATCGATGCAGTCGCACGCGCTCGCATGAGCACCGTATATATGCCTGGCGACAAGATCACCATGCTGCCAGATTCGCTGGTCGATATCTTTACGCTGGCGGAGGGCGGCGCGCGTCCGGCGCTCTCGCTCTACGCAACGCTGGATACCAGTGACTGGTCCGTGGTGGCGACCGAGACCCTAGCCGAGAATGTGACCATCGCCACCAATCTGCGCCACAACGATCTGGATGAGATCGTCACTGAAGAAAACCTCGCTGCCGGTTCTGGCGATTATCCGCATAAGCAAGAGATCGAGCTGCTGTGGCAATGGGCACAGGTGCTGGAGCGCGGCCGTATGGCCAAGCGTGAAAGTTTCGGCTTGCGGCCAGAGCAGAACAATCGTGTCGATTTCAATTTTTATGTTGAAGACGATACCGTGACCATCACCCGCCGCAAACGCGGTGCGCCGCTCGACAAGATCGTCGCCGAGCTGATGATCTTCGCCAACAGCAGCTGGGGTCGATTGATGCATGAGCATGGCGTTCCGGGTATCTATCGCACACAGGGTGGAGGTGGCTGGGCGAATCGCATGCAGGTGCGCATGCTGACGCATGCCGCGCCTCATCAGGGTCTCGGCGTCGATCAGTATGCATGGAGCACATCACCGCTGCGCAGATACACCGATCTCGTGAACCAGTGGCAGATACTCGCCTGTGTTAAGCATGGCGTCACCGCGCCTCTGGTGGCGCCATTCAAGCCCAAAGATGCCGATTTGTTTGCCATCGTCTCGGCTTTTGACAGCGCTTATGCTGCCTATGCAGAGTTCCAGTCGACGATGGAACGTTACTGGTGCCTGCGCTGGCTGGATCAGCATTCCGCGCGCCATGTCGATGCGGTGCTGCTGAAAGATGATGTGCTTCGTCTGGTGGATATCCCACTGATCATTGCCATGCCGGGCACTCGCCATCCGCGCGGCACGCAGTTGAAGATTGAGCTGATCTCCTGGGATGAGATCGATCTGTCAGTACAGGCGCGCGTACTTGAGGTGAATGCCTCGGCAGTTGCGCTCGATGAAGCGATGGAATTGGAAGAAGCAGACATCGCCGATGAGGCAGAAACGGCGGCAGAGCAGACGGCGCAGGACAAGTCTTATTCGGAGGGTTCTTCACACGAGGAACCGGCCGCCGCACCGCCCGAAGCAGCTGGCTGATCGCGATGATGCGCGTCGCAGACAACCGGCTGCTGTTGATAGCAATTTCAGCGTCGCTGCTACTGCATGGTGCGTTGCTTGCCCTTCGTTTTTCACCGCCAGATATACCGAAAACTCGGCCGCTGGCCAGCAGTCTGGAGATCATTCTCGTCAATGCGCGCCATGACAAAGCGCCGCGCAAGGCGGATGCGCTTGCACAAGCCAATCTGGAGGGGGGTGGGCAGGCGGATGCGGGGCGCGCCAAATCGCCCTTGCCCAATATGCAGCAGTCAATGGATGGTAATCACCTTGAGACACAGCGTCGCCGCATTGCCGAACTCGAGCAGCAGCAGAACCGGCTGCTGACGCAATTGAGCACGCTGTCACGTGACAAAGTCCGTGCAGCTGACAAAGACTTCCGGCAGCGCAGCGAGCGTCCACCAGTCGCCGAGATGGTCGACAGTATCGCGCTGGCGCGGCGCGAGGCGGAGATCGCGCGCAATGTCGCCGACTACAACAAGCGGCCGCTGAAGACTCAGCTGACCCCCAACACGCGTGAGGTGGCATATGCGTTGTATTACACTGCGCTGCAAAGGCAGATCGAGAAGACAGGTACCCGGTATTTCCCGCAACAGGATGGAAAAAAAATCTACGGTGAGCTCATCGTCTACATCCCGGTGTATCAGGATGGTTCGCTCTATGACAAAGAAGGCGGCCCACGCGTCGAGCGCAGCTCGGGCAATCCCATGCTCGATCGCGCAGCGCTCGCTATCGTTCAGCGCGCGGCTCCTTTCGGACATTTTCCGAAATCGACAACCGCAGATGGCAAGACCCATGTGTGGGAAATCATCACGCGCTTCAAGTTCACGCGCGATGACGTACTCGAAACCGGCCCAGGGAATGCGCAATGAGTGGACCTGATCATTATGCAGTGATCGGCAATCCGATCGCGCACAGCAAGTCGCCGCAGATTCATGCGCGCTTTGCCGAACAGACGGGACAGCAACTCAGGTATGAGCGTTTGCTGGCTCCTGTCGATGCGTTTGAGGCGACGATGAAGGCTTTCATCGCGTCCGGTGGAAGAGGTGCCAACGTGACGGTGCCCTTCAAGCTGGAGGCGTTTCGCTTTGCGAATGAACTCAGCGCGCGAGCCCGCGCTGCCGGGGCAGTCAACACGCTGCATGTCCGGGACGGACAGGTGTTTGGCGATAACACCGATGGCGTCGGACTGGTGCGCGACATTGTGGAGTCGGCCGGGGTTCAGCTCAGTGGCAAGCGACTGCTTCTGCTCGGCGCTGGAGGTGCCGCCCGGGGTGTGATCTTGCCCTTGCTTGCCGAGTCGCCGGCCCGATTGCTGATAGCCAATCGCACCCCGGAGCGCGCGGCTGAATTGGCGACGCAGTTTTCGGATCAGTTGGTGCCCATCGGGGCGAGCAGTTTTGAAGATCTGGACGAGTCTTTCGATGTGGTGATCAACGCCACTTCGGCGAGCCTGTCCGCCGAGCTGCCGCCGGTGCCGGTCACGGTATTTGGCAGCCACAGTTTTGTCTACGACATGATGTATGCGGCGCAGCCCACGCCATTGATGCAACTCGCGAGCAGGTACGGCGCGCAAGTGCGTGACGGACTGGGCATGCTGGTCGAGCAGGCTGCCGAGTCTTTTCTCATCTGGCGCGGTGTGCGTCCGCAGACCGCGCCGGTCTATGCGTGGCTTCGTTCAACGCTATGAGCCTGCGGCGCAAGCTCTTGCTGTGGCTGGTCGGCGTGCCGCTGGCTTTGGTGCTACTGCTGCAAGCGTGGTACTTCCTGCATATCTGCTGGTGGGTGAAGTACAACCCGACATCGACTGCTTTCATGCGCTACCAGCTGGAAAAACTCCAAGAGAAAAATCCCAGGGCGACACTGCAGCACAAATGGGTGCCCTACAACCGTATCTCGGTACACCTGAAGCGCGCGATCATCGCCGCCGAGGATGCGAACTTTGCCGATCATGACGGAGTGGACTGGCAGGCGCTGCAAAAGGCCTACGAGAAAAACGCAAAAAAAGGCAAAGTGGTGTCGGGTGGCTCGACCATTACTCAGCAGCTCGCGAAGAACCTATTCTTGTCCGGGCAGCGCAGTTATTTGCGCAAGGCGCAGGAGATGGCGATCACTTTCATGTTGGAAATGGTGATGGACAAGCGGCGCATCTTTGAGATTTACTTGAACGTGATCGAGCTGGGCTCCGGCGTATTCGGTGCCGAGGCGGGCGCGCAGCGTTACTTCGCTGTCCCCGCCTCGGCACTCGGACCTCAGGAAGCGGCGAGACTGGCCGTGATGCTGCCCAACCCCCGGTATTTTGGCAAACACATGGACTCCGGTTATCTGGCTCGCCGTAGCGCACTGATCATGCAGCGGATGAACAGCGCAGAGCTGCCTTGACTCTCGACCTAAATCAATTCACGACTTGCCTCAGCCCGCCGATCTCAGTACACTTGCACCGTTTTTAACAACGGAGAACCCCTTTGGGCAGTATCTCTTCACATCATCGACCGTCGTTTGACGGGCCCGCTGCAAGCTGACGCCTTTCTTTTCGCGCCGCTTGCCCGGGCCAGGGTGAGCAGGCGCGCATGGCCTTTGGCCACGCTCCCTGAACAATCGTTGTACCGATGGCGGACATCGTGCCGCTGTCATTGCCGCGTTGTGTGCGGCAGGGAGAGCTTATGATCAATGTATTCGTCCTGCAGAACGGACGCCTTAGCCAGGTCAATATCGACAGCCGCGACGACCTCGCGCGCGCCTCGCCGATCTGGGTCGATTTGACCGACCCGAGCGAGGAAGAGCGCGACTGGGTGCGCGGTATCTATGGCGTGACGCTGCCCGATGAGGATGAGGTCAAGGATATCGAGGCATCGGCCCGCTACTACGAAGGCGACAATGGCGACCTTCACCTTCGCTCGGATTTCTTGCTCGAAGAAGATGAGGGCGAGTCGCGTGTCGTGACCGTGGCCTTCATCCTCGCGCGCAATATGCTGTTCTCGATGCACAGCGATGATCTGCCCGTATTCCGGCTGGTGCGCATGCGCGCCCGTTCCCGGCCGGGCTCGATCGGTGATTTCAAGGATGTGCTACTCGACCTGTACGCGACTGATGTCGAATACTCGGCGGATGCGCTGGAGGGTATTTACCAGAATCTCGAGGAAGTCAGCCGCAGCGTGCTGCAGAAAGATTTCAGCGATCAGGATGCGGCCGAGTCGCTGTCGGCGATGGCGCGCGAGGAAGACTTGAATGGTCGTATCCGTCGCAACATGATGGATACACGCCGCGCGGTGAGTTTTTTAATGCGCGGGCGCTTGCTCAACTCGGATCAGTTCGATGATGCGCGTCAGATCCTTCGCGATATCGAATCATTGGACGGCCACACTGCCTTTCTGTTCGACAAGATCAACTTCCTGATGGATGCGACAGTTGGTTTCATCAACATCAACCAGAACAAGATCATCAAGATCTTTTCAGTGGCCTCGGTCGCCTTCTTGCCACCGACGTTGATCGCCAGCATTTACGGTATGAACTTCCGCGTGCTGCCAGAGCTAGGCTGGTCGCTCGGCTATCCGTTTGCTTTGCTGCTGATGATTGGCAGCGCGGTGACGCCATTCTGGTATTTCAGACGGCGTGGCTGGCTCCGGTGAGGTGGAGACGAAAACGTCGCTCTGGTACTTGTGCCGGGGCAATGATGTCGAGGCCGGTAACGGGTATGACGGGCCGAGGTCTGCAGGCCCCCGAATCGTTATCCTGACGAAAGTCAGGATCCATCCTCGTGCACCATCGACTCCCGATGAAATGAGTTACTGCCAGATCCACCATGGATCCCGGCATGCGCCGGGATGACAAGTTTGAGAGTCTCCGGATAATGCGTTCACGTATCCTGGGATGACCGTGCCAAGGTCTGTGCTGAGATGACGATGTGAGCGCCTAGTCGAAGATCTGAGGGCGTGCTTTACATGGCCAGCTTCTCAAACGCAGAACGTGCAGCCGACAAGGTTGCTTCAATCGCTGCGTCATCATGTGCTGCTGACACGAACCCTGCCTCGAACGCTGAGGGTGCGAGGTACACACCATCGTCCAGCATCGCATGGAAGAACTTGTTGAAGCGTTCTTTGTCGCACGCCATGATCTGCGCATAATCTACCGGTACTTTCGCCGCAAAGTAGATACCGAACATGCCGCCCACCGAGTTCGCGCAGAAGCTCACGCCCGCTGCCGCTGCGCCGCTCGACAAACCGTCGACCAGTTTCTTCGTCTGAGCGGTCAATGAGTCATAGAAGCCGGGTCGCTGAATGATCTTCAGTGTGGTCATGCCAGCGGCGACGGCCACCGGGTTGCCTGACAAGGTACCCGCCTGATAAACCGGTCCCAGCGGCGCCAGATGTTTCATCAGATCGGCGCGTCCGCCAAAGGCAGCCACCGGCAAGCCGCCGCCAATCACTTTGCCCAGCACCGTCATGTCGGGCTGGATTCCGTACAGCGCTTGCGCACCACCCAGCGCTACGCGGAAACCCGACATGACTTCATCGAACAACAACAGCGCGCCATGCTGGCTGCACAGCGTGCGCATGGTCTGGAGGAATTCTTTGGTCGCTGGCAAAAGATTCATATTGCCGGCCACTGGCTCAACGATGACCGCAGCGATCTTGTCGCCAAGGTTCTTGAATGCCTGCTCAAGCTGCTCGCTGTTGTTATAGTCGAGCACCATCGTGTGTTTCGCGAAATCTTCTGGGACACCCGACGATGTCGGGTTGCCGAACGTGAGCAGGCCGCTCCCTGCTTTGACAAGCATCGAATCCGCATGGCCGTGGTAACAGCCCTCGAACTTGATCACCAGATCGCGACCGGTCGCGCCTCGCGCCAACCGCAGTGCGCTCATCGCAGCTTCCGTGCCTGATGACACAAGGCGCACCTGCTCGATCGATGGCACCAGTTTGCAGATTTCTTCGGCCATCAGGATCTCGCCCTCGGTGGGCGCGCCGAAAGACAGCCCGCGCGCGGCCGCCTGCTGGACTGCGCTGATCACCTCCGGATGCGAATGACCAACGATGGCCGGTCCCCAGGAGCCGATGTAATCAATGTAGCGCTTGCCATCGGCATCCCAGAACCACGGACCCTCGGCATGCGTGATAAAGCGAGGCGTGCCGCCGACCGAGCGAAAAGCGCGTACCGGAGAATTCACGCCACCAGGCGTGCTGCGTTGTGCGCGGTCGAACAAAGTTTTGTTGTTGGACACATCAGCCCCCATCGTAAAGCGCAGCCTTTTTTGTTATCACGTCCGAGGACGCAGAGCTGCTGTGTTTATCAGTCAGTATTCATTGCACCGGCTCAGGGCGCTGGAGATTCCGAATCTCCCTCATGCGCCCAGAAAAAACGGTCAGGTATCAGTTTGCCCATACCCAGCCGCTGCGCATGCGACAGCGTCGAATTGGTGAATTCTTCTGCTTCGGCCACCGCTTCGGGAACATCCAAGCCATTTGCCAGCATCGCCGTAATGGTAGCCGACAAGGTGTTGCCAGCGCCGATAAATGGTCCCGTTTGCCGGGGCCAGCTCGCGCTGCGGACCATTCCTTCCTCCGAAAACAGCAGGTTCGTCACATCGTGCGCATCGCCCGGTATGCCAGTAACAAACAGAAATTCGCAGCCGAACTCGATCATCTGCAGCGCATCGATCTCGATCATATTGTCGTCGCTGGGTTCGCGCCAGGTCTCGGCGAGTCGCGAGAGTTCGTCGGCCGACACGAGCATCAGCGTCGTCTGCGGTATCAGCAGCTCGCGTATCGCGAGCAGCATTTCTTCATCCGGTCCCTGATCGGGCAGGGTGGTGGAAAAAGGATCGAGCACCAGCGGCTGCTCGGGGTAATCGGAGACGATCTCGGCGATGACAGATACGTTCTCGATGCTGCCGATATGCCCGACCTTGAAGGCGGACACCGGCATGTCTTCGAGCAGCACACGTGCCTGATCGGCGACCCAGTCCGGCTCGACCGCTTGTGTGTCTTCGGTTCCCGTGGTGTCGCCGATCGACAATGCCGTGATCACCGACAATCCGTGACAACCCATCGCTGCCAATGAGGCAAGATCGGCTTGTATGCCGATCGCCCCGACCGGATCGGCGACGCCGAAGGTCAAAACGAGCGGAGAAGTTTGGTTTTGCACAGGGAAACGATTAAGATAGATGGCTATGCATTTTACTTGAAGGGCTGTAGCGTGAGCGACAACGAGACCAAACAAGAATTCAAAACCTGGATGTGCCTGATCTGCGGTTGGGTGTACGACGAAGCAGCCGGTCTGCCGGAAGAGGGGATAGCCCCCGGCACGCGCTGGGAAGATGTGCCAATGAACTGGACCTGTCCTGAGTGCGGCGCCCGCAAGGATGATTTCGAGATGGTCGCCGTTTGATGTCACGCATGCCCGTGCTGCATGATCCCCGGTGATACGCAGCACGCGGCGTTCATCGCCGGCCGATGTGTCGCCAAAAAGCCTACGTAGCGACAATTTGCTTTGCCAATGTTTTAAGTAGTTATCCTTTTTGCTAGAGTTGCGCCCGTTTCGTGAGTCATCGTAACGGGGTCGCAATGAGTGCATCGCAAGCGCAGACGCAGAAGCCGCCGCCGCGGTCACCTGCGATTCTCGTCGTTGACGACAGCAGCACCATACGTCGTTCTGCTGAAATCTTCCTGTCTCAGGCGGGCTATTCCGTGCTTCTGGCCGATGATGGCTTTGAGGCACTGTCCTGCATCGTCGATCATGAACCCGCGCTGGTGTTCTGCGACATCCTGATGCCGCGCCTCGACGGCTACCACACCTGCAGCCTGATCCGCACGAGCGAGCGATTCCGAAATCTCCCAGTCGTGCTGCTCTCTTCTCGGGACGGCATCTTCGACCGCGCACGAGGAGCGCTGGCCGGCGCCAGCGCTTATCTCACCAAGCCTTTTGCAAAAGAGAGTCTCTTGCAAACCGTGCGCGACTTACTGCCGCCACCGGCTTCCTGAGCTTGATCTTTTACTGGCCCACCTGTTTTTTCTTGTCGACCATCAGCGATTGATTTCATTTCTTTATGCCGCGCCAAAACATACTTGTTGTTGATGACTCGCCCACCGAAAGACATTTCTTGTCTGAGTTGTTGTCGTCGCACGGGTATCAGGTCAGCACCGCCGAAAATGGCGAGGCGGCGCTCTCTTGCATCCGGGCCAGTCTGCCGCATCTGATCATCATGGATGTCGTGATGCCTGGGCAAAACGGATTCCAGACCACGCGCGAGATCAATCGTGATCCCTCGACCCAGCACGTACCCATCATTATTTGCTCCAGCAAGAATCAGGAAACCGACCGCATCTGGGGCATCCGGCAGGGAGCACGTGAATTCATGGTCAAGCCGGTTGATCCCATACAGTTGCTGAGAAAGATAGCCTCATTGCTCGGACAGGCAGGCTGAGCGATGAGTAGCGGGTCAGCTGGCACTTCTTCCTCGGTCGCGCGCAAGTCGCGGCAATCACTGCGTGATTATCAGCGCCAGCTCGCGGAGCGCACGACGTCCGCACAGGCATCTGCTGCTGCATCGTCGCGTCAGCTGGGTTTTCTTGCAGCCGGCAGCGGATGGCTGATCCACCTGAACGAGGCGGCAGAGATCATGCCCGTCCCGGCAATGACACCGGTGCCGGGTACGCAAGCTTGGTTTCTTGGACTGATCAATCACCGAGGCAAGCTGACAGGCGTGATCGATTTCGAAGATTTGCTCGGCGCTCGATCCTCGTCACATAAAACGCTTGGGCGACTGATTGTGTTGTCCGATCGGTTTCCGACCGCGTGCGCATTGCGCGTCGCTGCTGTCACCGGGCTCATGGAGTTTTCCGATGCGTCCGAACGGGAAGCCGATCAATCGCCGGCGGCCGCCATCAACGTAAAACCGATTTGGCAAGGCGAGTGCCTGCGCATCCGGGGCAAATCATGGCATCGGCTGGATGTGCTGGCACTGATGGCGGATCCTCGTTTTGCACATGCGGCACTGTAAAAAATACGGTTGCACGAATTTCGCCATCGTCGTCATCGTGCAGACCGCTGAACCGGCGTTCGCCCATGTTGAGTTAACGGAGTCAATCGAATGGATATGCAAGATACGCCGACGTCTGCTCAGGAGCGTCAACCACACATCGGGCGCTGGGCCGGATGGAGACGCCATTTCGGATTTTCTATTTTTCTTGGTTTGTTGCGCCCTGTTCGCAACGCATGGGGTTTGCCAGACTGGACAGCAAAGCGTCTACGCCGCGCTGCACAGCTCGCCTTATCATTATCTGTCGCGGCGCTGCTGGCTATTGCATGGATCAGCACGAGCGATGCATTGATGACCGCTGCCAGAACTCAGATCGCCAGTGAGCTGGTGATGCACTCTCAGCGGCTTGGAAAGGCTGCGCCGAATGCGATTCAGGGTAACCCCACGGCTTTTCGCCAGCTGGAGCAGAGTCGAACGGCGATCAATCAGCAGCTGGAGGTACTTGCGGCAGGCGGCGAATGGCTGGGAAGGAAGATTCCTGAAGCAGATGCGGTCTACGCGGCGCGTATCGCAGTCATTCAGCAGGCATGGCTGAAATCCGACAAGACAGCGGCACAGATTCTGTCGATGGAAAACGAGCTGACAGGTTTTCGTACCACACTGCGAACGCTCAACACCATCAGTCCAGTGCTTCTCGAACTGTCCGAACAGATTGCCAGCCTACTTGCCCAGACAGGTGCCTCGCCGCGCGAGGTTGCTGCTGCAGGTCAGCTGGTGATGCTGACCCAGAGGTTGGGCAAGAGCGCTAATGAATTCATGACCCCCGAGGGCATCAATCAGGACACGGCATTCATGCTGGGCAAAGATGCGAACACTTTTCGCGACATCATTGCCGGATTTGCCGAAGGCAGTGAGGTGCTCAGACTGCCGCCGATACGTCAACCCGATGCGAGACAGCGGCTAAACGAGCTGAAGGCGGCATTCGACAATTATCGGCGCGAGATGTCGGGCATGCTGTCCAATCTCGGCAAATTCATCGCAGCCAAGGAAGCCGAGCGCAGCTTGTTTCAGGAAAACGAGCCACTGCGCGAAAAACTGTCCGTACTCCAGCAGTCCTATCGTGATCAGGAGCATGAGGTCAGCTGGGTACACTGGGCGATCGGCGGTTTTGCGACCAGTTCATTGTTGCTGGGCCTGTTGCTGGCCTGGTTACTTTTGCGAGAGAGCCGACTCGAAGCCACAGAGGCGCAGGCTCGGCGGCTCTTGGCCGAAGATCAGCAGCGCAAGGCTATGCAAGAAGAAGAAGCCGCGCGTAACCTGAACCAGCAGAATCAGGCGGCGATTCTCCGCTTGATGAACGAGTTGCAGGAAATTGCCGAAGGTAATCTCACTGTCTATGCGACAGTTTCCGAGGATGTGACGGGTGCGATCGCAGATTCAGTGAATGTGACGCTCGAAGAACTCCGGCGCTTACTCGGCAAAGTCAGGCAGACCGCGCTACAGGTGGGGAGATCCTGCGAGCTCGCGCAAAACATGTCATCCGAGTTGCTCGCGCTGTCCAAACGTCAATCCGGCGAGATACAACAGACCGGTCAGATGGTGATGCAGATGACCGCTCAGATTCATCGGGTATCGCGTGCTGCCAGCGAATCTTCCGATGTGGCTCAATCATCGGTTCAGGCCGCGCAGCAAGGCGAGACCGCTGTGCAGGACTCGATACGCGGCATGCAGCATATCCGCGAGCAGATACAAGAGACTTCCAAACGTATCAAGCGTCTCGGTGAATCGTCATTGGAAATCGGCGATATCACCGAGCTGATTTCGGATATCACCGAGCAGACGCATGTACTTGCGCTCAATGCATCGATACAGGCAGCTGCTGCTGGCGAGGCAGGCCGGGGATTTGCCGTGGTGGCCGAGGAGGTACAACGATTGGCAGAGCGCTGCGGTGATGCAGCGCGCCAGATCGCCACGCTGGTCAAGACCGTACAAGAAGACGCTCAGGAAGCCGTGGTCGCGATGGAGCTGTCAACACAGGGCGTAGTCGAAGGTGCGCGGCTGTCTGATGCTGCCGGCACCGCACTCGGTGATATTCGACGCATCTCCCAGCATTTGGCGGAGCTGATCGCCGGCATCTCAGGCTCGGCGGCGCAGCAGGCAACCGTCGCGGATGCGGTCACGCGCAATATCGACAGCATTCTTACCGTGACCGAGCACACACGACACGGCACCCAGCAAACCGCTAGCTCGGTGCAGGAGCTAGCTGAGCTGGCGAAGGCGCTGGAGCGTGCGATCGAACGCTTCCGCATTGCCTGACGGCAGGCATCATGTCCGGTGATTGCAGGCCGACCGATCCTCGCGCAGATAATCGCTATCCGTTGTCGCTGCCGGTAAGTCCTTCGCTGGCGCTCACGGCACTCGTCGAGACGCAGCGACTGTCGCTGATGACCTTGCGAAGCGCGATCGGACAGCCGGACGGCGAACCGTCCCGTGAGATCTTTTTCGCCACCATGAAAACGCAGTTGCGCTTGCTTGCCGGGACGTTCCGGTTCTGTGGCGCTCAGAGTCTCGAGATGCTGTGCTGGCTGATGCTTGAGGTGGTGCAGAATGCAGGTGATCATCCGCTGTCCTCGGGTGCGCTGCAGGCATTGGATAGCGCATGCGCGCGTTTGTTGGCGTCGCTGCCATCGCTGCAGCGAGGCCGGGCAGTTGCTGCGGGCACCTTGCTACCGGCATGGCGAGACCTAGCTGCGCACTTGCCCGGATCAGCGCCTTCTCCGTCCGCGATGATCGTGCTATCCCTTCCCGCCGAGATCGATGCGGTGCGCGTTGCGCAGACGTTCCTGGGTTCGTATACCTGTTCACTGACGGAGGCTTCGGTATCGATCGGCGATGTCGACAAAATATTGCTTGAGCTGTTACGTGCCGAGCCAGGTTCCGAAAGATTGCATGATTCGCTGCGCAAGGTCGGGGCAGTGATTTCTCTGGTGCGACAACATGCTCAAGATCAGCGTGATCATCTGCGCTGGACGGTGATGCTGATCTACTGTGAACACTTGCTCGCAGATGCTCCCCTGGATCTGGCTCTGGCAAAGAAAAATCTGTCTGCAGCGATGCGCGCTGTTCGTCAGGCGGCGCAGCAATCTGCTGCGCCTGTGGTAGTGCTTCCAGACAGGCTCATGCAGGATGTGTTGTTCCAGATAGGTTTGTTCGCCCCCGCGACCCGCGCCAGTCAGAACGTGCGAGATGGTTTCGCACTGGATTGGCAGCTGAGGCCAGGGGACGACCTCGCTATTACCGAGCGAGTGAACGAGCAGAAGCATCAGCTGCTCGCCAGTCTCGATGACTTGGAACTTGCATGGCCTTCTGCCGATCCGGGTCAGCGACGTCGACGCATGGAAGCCATCGCCAGCAGCTTGCAAGCAATGCCTGCACTGGCTTCAGCGGGAGATTCGTTGCTCGCTGTGTGGACGGATGACCACAGCCATAGTCTGTTCCTGGCTGTCGGATTGCTGATGGTACGTGCTGCTGTCGATACCCTGGATAACGACCGTGCCTCGCATACGCGCAATACCGCGTTGCTCGCGCTTGAATCCATCCCTGCGCATACCAACGGCGCCGGCGCGTCGGGCGACTCACTCTGGGATGAACTTGGTTGTTTGGCGCCCGATCTGCAGCGACCGATTGCGCTGGCGGCGCTGAGAGACGCAATACTAGCCACACTGGCGGATGCCGAGCGAAAAGCGGATGCAATGGTCGAGTCGGGAGATGCGGTGGCCGCGTTGCGCGAGCTCATCTCCTCTGCGAATCGAGTGATCGGTGCCTTATCCCTTGTCGGCAAAAGCTCGGCAGTCCAGAGGGCGGTATCGCTCAAGAAGTCATTGTGCGCCGCTGAACAGCATGCCGCCTCGACCGCTTCCGATATGTTTGATGCAGAAATGCAGAGGCTTATCCTGCAATGGGTGCAGCTGCATGAGTGGGTCGACACCTGGCCAGCAGAAGATCATGCAGATGATGAGCACATCGATTCTCATGATATTCGCAGCGCGTGTGACGGCGTGGATGCGCCGACAGACGCGGATTCGGATAGTGTTTCCGAGGCATCGTCAAACGAAATGTCGACCGCCTCATTGGACGAATTACCGGGCTACCAGATTGAGAGTTCTGCGAATCATTCTCCAGGTAGCGAGCTGCATGGATATCGACCCGCAGATCGTTTGGAACAGATCTTCATTCAAGAAGCGACACAGCGATTATCCCGGCTCAATCAGGTGGTGTCCACGTGGGCGAGCAATCCTGCTGACAGTCTACCGCTCGAGGTTGCCAATGAGGCGCACGGACTCGCCGGCAGCTCGGCGACGGTCGGTCGCCGGCGCCTGCATGATGGTGCGCTGGCACTCGAGCAGGTGGTCGATCATCTGGTCAATTTGCCCTTGGAAAGTCAGCATGGTTATGCAGACGCGCTGTTGCAGGGTGTACAGGCACTGGAGCAGGAATTTCATTCGACACAACTGGTTGCATCGACTGATCCTGCTGATCCGCATACCCCGGATAATGCCGATGCACTGAGTGCGCTGCTGAAGCTTCCCGCCGATCTCTCCGACAGTCCACTCGTCGCATTGAACCACCCACCTGCCGAGAGTGACCAAGGCGATCCAAGCGATCAGATTGATCAATGTTTGCCAAGCGGTTTGTCAAGTGAAGCGGCACAGCCAGCGCCTCATTCGATCGATGCGTACCGCACCGAGCATGCGCGCGACCCGTTGATACTCGATGGTCGTGACGAGTGTGGCGCGGCTCTCGATTCGCGCCCCGACGCGTTGTCTGCGAATGCGGAGTTGTTTGCTGTGTTCAGCGAAGAGGCAGCCGAGCTCATGCCCCTGTTGGCGCAGCAGATGGAGACCTGGCTTGCCGCGCCTCGTGATGATACCCAGCGTTCTGGTGTGCTTCGTCTGCTGCATACGCTCAAAGGCAGTGCGAGGATGGCGGGAGAGATGATGCTGGGTGAACGTCTGCACCGTATGGAGCATGAGGTGTCGCAGTTCGCAAGAGCGGACAGCTTCCAGGATCATCAGCCGCATAGTTTTCGACACGAGCTAGCAGAGCTACTGGCAGAGGCAGGGCTTTTGTCCGCTGGCGCAGCGGAATCCGATTCACCCGCGGCCCCGCGGCCCGAATCATGGTCAGAACCGCGTGAGGCTGAGCGCGCTGGCACTGAGCGCTCGCCGATCGAGGCGGCCAGCCTTGCTCCCAAGGTTCGCAGCGATCTTCTCGAGCGCGCGACCGGCAGCGCCGCCGAGTTGCTGGTGGGTGCCGTGCGCGCCAGCGAGGAGCTGCAGCGTCATCGCCTGACAGTGACCGAGCTGGCAGAAAACCTTCTGCGGCTGCGCAACCAGCTGCGCGAGCTCGAGTTGCAATCGGAGTCGCGTATCACGGCGCATGCACAACCCAGTGCCTCTGTCTTCGACCCACTGGAGTTCGATCGCTATACCCGCTTGCAGGAACTGACCCGCATGACGGCAGAGAGCTTGGCCGATCTGACCAGCTTGCAACGTACGCTGGGACGGCAATCCGATTCGACGGCGGCCATGCTGTCGCAGCAGACCCGGTATGCGCGCTCGCTGCAGTCGGATCTCAGGCGAGCCGGCATGCAGGCGTTTTCCAGTATCGAGCCCCGCTTGCGTCATCTGGTGCGGCAAGTGGCGGTCGAGACTGGCCGTGATGTTCATTTCGAGATCGAAGGTGCGCGGGTCGAGATCGATCGCCAGCAGCTGGACCGTCTGAACGGCGCGTTACAGCACTTGATACGCAACGCCATCGTGCATGGGATCGAGACGCCCGCCGAGCGCGAGCAGGCGGGCAAGCCACGCTACGGCCTCGTTCGTCTGTTGCTCAGCCAGCAGGGCGGTGAGCTGCGGCTACAGATCAGCGATGACGGAAGGGGACTCGATGTCGCTCGCATACGCGCGCGCGCCTGCGCGCTCGGTGTGCTGAGCGAAGCATCGGTCATCGATGAGGCTCAGTTAGCCGAATTGATTTTTCATCCCGGTCTGTCAACCGCAGAGGAAGTCACCGGACTCGCCGGTCGTGGCATAGGCATGGACGCCGTAAAAGAAGCCGTGATGCAAATGGGTGGCGCGCTCAAGGTTGACAGCTTGCCGGGCGCCGGTACCTGCATTACGCTGGGATTGCCGCAGTTGCTGTCCACGCAGCAGGTGCTGGTGGTGTCGGACGGTATTCATCCGGTCGCGTTGCCGGCATCCATGGTGCAGCAGGTAATGCAGCTCAATGAACCCGCGCTGCGGCAAGCGGTGACCACCGGCAGCCTGACGTGGCAGCGGCAGAACATGCCTTTGCGCAGTCTGGGCGACTTGTACGGAGAACGTTCGGGCGAATCCCCCAACACTCGCCGAGCAGCCGAGTCGCTGACCTCCGGCGTGCACCGTCCCTCCGTAGTGATTCTGCGCCAGTTGGATCAATGGGTGGCCATCGAGGTCGGCGAGGTGATCGGTCACCGGGAAGTCGTCGTCAAGCAAACGGGCGTACAACTGGCGGGAGTACCAGGCCTTGCCGGCGCAACCCTGCAGGCCGATGGTAGCGTGCTACTGATCATGAATCTGCTGCAGTGGTTCGATCACCAGTCACCTCATCGTCGGGCAACGCAGAAACAAATCAACGCGGATACGATTTTCGACAAAGCGCCGCTGATTATGGTGGTCGATGATTCACTGACAGTGCGCCGGGTAAGCCAGCGCTTGCTGGAGCGGCATGGCTATCGGGTGGTACTGGCTCGGCATGGGGTGGAGGCGCTAGAGCAATTACGAGACATTACGCCGGCAGCACTGCTACTGGATATCGAGATGCCACGCATGGATGGTTTTGAACTTTTGAGTCGTATTCGTGCCGACGTTCGTCTCACAACCATGCCGGTTGCAATGGTTACCTCCCGTGCTGCGGAGCGACACCGATCGCATGCGATGCAGCTGGGGGCGAGCGCGTATTTCGGAAAGCCCTATCGCGATCAGGAGTTGTTCGAGTGGCTGAACTCGAACGCGCCAATTCGACAAGCTGATACCAGTGCTGCCTGACGACCCGCAAAAGCAAAATACACAGAAGAGCACACGGAACATCTGATAGGACCCTGCGCCGTATCCGATTGAGCAAGCATTCGCAATCAAGGAAGCCCGATGAAAATTGATTGGACCATGGATGGCCAGACTCTGGCGCTGCAGCGAAGCCATGATCGCGTCGCGCTGGTGATGCAAGGGGGAGGCGCACTTGGTGCGTATCAGGCGGGTGTTTTCGATACCTTGTCCGAGACAACTTATCAGCCTGACTGGGTGGTGGGCGTTTCCATTGGCGCGATCAATGCGGCCATCATCGCGGGTAATCCGCCCAAGCAGCGCGTGAAAAGGTTGAATGAATTTTGGCGACTGGTGTCGTCCGGCTTGCCACAGGTCGGTGGCGCTTTGTCGCTGACCCCCTGGCTGCGAGCAATGACCGAGATTCACGATACCCGCACCGCACTCAATCAGCTTAGTGCGTGGCACGCAGCGTGGCTGGGTATTCCCGGCTTTTATCAGCCGCGTGTGCCGCCACCACCGTTTCAGCTGCCGGGCACGCCGGCAGCGCTCAGCCTGTACGACACCACGCCGCTGCGCGAGACGCTGGAGGCGCTGATTGATTTCGATCTGATTAATAAAGGGCCGGTGCGTCTGTCTCTGGGTACAGTCAATGTGCGAACCGGGAATTCGTATTACTTCGACAGCAGCAACGAGCGAATTGGGCCGGAGCATGTGATGGCCAGCGGTGCCTTACCGCCTTCGTTTCCGCCGATCGTGATCGATGGCGAGGCTTGGTGGGATGGAGGCATTCTCTCGAATACACCTTTGCAGCATGTGCTCGAGGTGCGTAACCCTCGCGAATGCTTGCTGGTATTCCAGATCGATCTGTTCAATGCGCGCGGACCCGTGCCGGTGAATTTCGATGAGGTGCTGAAGCGACAAAAGGATATTCAGTATTCCAGCCGTACGCGTTACGCCAGCAATGTCGCTGCTGATCTGACCAATCTGCGTCGTGCAATTGTTGATGTGGTCGCCAAACTGCCAGAGCATTTGCTGGATGATCCCGAAGTGCAGCGGCTGCAAACCTTCGCGAATGTGGCGCCGATCGATCTGGTTCACCTGATTTATCGTCAGGGGCCCGAGGAAAGAGAGTCCAAGGACTATGAATTCTCGCGAGTATCGGTGCTGGAGCGCTGGGAGGCAGGGCGCCGTGACATGCAAGATACGATCAACCATCCCGACTGGCTCAAGCAAGCAGGGCGCGAAAGCGGCGCGATGCAATATGACCTGACCCGGCACAGCCGGCAGCTGAATCCGCTCGCGCTGTGAGCCGAACAGGAATTATTTTTTTACAACGGCGTAGCGAGCTAGCGTCTTCTTGCGTGCCTCGTCATGCGCGACCAGCGGGCGAGGATAATCCTTGCCCAGCACGATGCCTGCCATCGACAACGTCATCTCCGGTGCCAGCCAGGGCGCATGAATATGCTTGCGGTCGAGTGTGGCCAGTTGCGGAAGATAGCGCTTGATGAATTGGCCTTCGGGATCAAATTTTTCCGACTGAGTCACCGGATTGAAGATCCGGAAATACGGCTGAGCATCGCAGCCCGATGACGAGGCCCACTGCCAGCCGCCGTTGTTGGCCGACAGGTCGAAATCATTGAGCTGCCGCGCAAAGTAAGCTTCTCCCCGTCGCCAGTCGATGCCCAGATCCTTGATCAGAAAACACGCGGTAACCATGCGCAAGCGGTTATGCATATAGCCAGTCTGGTTCAGCTGCATCATGGCCGCATCCACCAGCGGGTAGCCGGTGCGTCCCTCACACCAAGCCGCAAACGCCTGGTCCGCTTCTTTGCCGCTTTCCCACTCGATTCGATCGTACTCTGGCTTGAACGCGCCACCGACCACGTGCGGATTATTGTGCAAGATCATGAAATAGAAGTCGCGCCAGACCAATTCGGACAGCCAAACCGCGGCGCCTTCTCCGCCCTCGCCTGATTGCAGAGCCTCGGCTGCCAGTCGTGCCAGTGTGCGTATGGATACGGTACCAAAGCGCAGATGCACCGACAGATAAGAGGGCCCTTTGACTGCCGGATAGTCGCGTGATGCCTTGTAGCGCGACATCCGTGGAATGAAATCTTTCAGCAGAGCGGCGGCGCCTTTCATGCCCGTCGGTATCTTCAACGCGGCCAGATCGCAGTCGTCAAAGCCCATTGACGCCAGCGTCGGCATGGGCGGCGCTGTTGGCAGCATGGCGAGCTGCCCTTTGGCGGGCTTGCAGATTAGCGGTGCCAGCGCATCAAGATTCAACTCGCCGGAGGGCAGCGAGAGTTTTTTCAGCCATGCGTTCTTGTAAGGCGTGAATACAGAAAAGGGTTTATTGGCCAGTGACAGCACTTCATCTTTGGCGAAGATGACCTGATCCTTGAAAAGATGAAGTACACGGCCGGCGCGCTGCAATGCCTTGGCAATTTTGGCATCGCGCTCCACGGCGGTGGGTTCGTAATCTTCATTGGCAAACACCGCATCGACCGCGAGTTCATCGGCCAGTGCAACGATCTCCGTCGCCGCGCGCGCATGACGCACGATCAAGCCACCGCCGCCTCGCTTGAGCTCGGCATCGAGTTCTTGCAGGCTTGCATGAATGAAGGCGACGCGCCTGTCGAGGCGGCCTTCTGCCAGCAAGGGGTCGAGAATATCTTTGTCAAAAATGAAAACGCAGTACACGGTGGCGCTGCTGGCGAGCGCGTGGTGCAGCGCAGCGTTGTCGATAGGACGAAGGTCGCGGCGAAACCAGACCAGTGCCTTGTTGTAGCGGTTCATTGGCGTCTCTGATGGGGAAAGAGGGAAAGCGAAACAGACGGGCAAGCAGGAGAGCGAGCCCGCCGGGGAGTGTAGCCGTTTCGCACTAAAAGATGTCGCAGCCCCATCCAGAGGACGGCGGCTAGGCTCGCAAAGCTGATAAAATCGTGCGCATGGCCAAGCAAGGCAAGCATCAATCTTCTTCCTCCTCCGCGCCTGGCGCGGATGCCGACGATTTTTCCTCCAACACCGGCCACTCCCCTCCACCGCTGCAGCTCGCTGATCATTTTCTGATCGCCATGCCCTCGATGCTCGATCCCATCTTCGGCGGTACCGTCGTCTATATTTGCGAGCACAATGATGGCGGGGCACTGGGCATGATCATCAACCGCCCCACCGACATGACCATGGATGTGCTGTTCGAGCGACTGGACTTGTCGCTCGAGATCGATCCGCATGGCAGAGCTGCGGCACGAGGTCCGGTGATGTTTGGCGGCCCGGTGCAGGTTGAGCGCGGCTTCGTGCTGCATGCGCCGGCCGACGACTACAACTCGTCGCTTACCGTGTCTGATGAGGTCGCGCTGACCACTTCCCGCGATGTGTTGGAAGCCGCCGCGCGCGGCGACGGGCCGCACCGGCTGCTGGTCACGCTCGGATGCGCGGGATGGAGCGCGGGCCAGCTCGAAGAGGAAATACTGCGCAATGGCTGGCTCACGGTCCGTGCCGATACGGCGATTTTGTTTGATACGCCAGTCGAGCAGCGCTTTGTCGCCGCCATGAGCCTGCTGGGCATTGATCCTTCCATGCTCTCGGGTGAAGCCGGACATGCGTAGAGCCTGCTTTGTCAGGCTGTCCGTCGCGTCGCACCGCTTTGCCATCGACCTGTCAACTCGGGGTTGCCCTGAGAGCATGCGACCGAGATGAGCACGGTGATAGCCTTCGATTTCGGTTTGCGCCGGATTGGTGTCGCCATCGGCAACCGTTTGCTGAAGCAGGCTCAGCCGCTGGCGGTGATCGACGCTGCAACGAACGATGCAAAGTTTTCGGCGATTGCTGCGCTGATCAGCGAGTGGCAGCCCGAGGCGGTGGTGGTCGGCCTGCCGCTGCACCCGGACGGCGCAGAGCATGAGATGAGCGTGCGCTGCCGGCGATTTGCGAACCAGATGAATGGCCGTTTCGGATTGCCCACCACGCTGGTAGATGAGCGTTACACTTCCGCCGTGCTGAACCCGGCGCGCGGCGAGCACGTGGACAGCGAAGCGGCGGCGCTCATACTCCAACAATACTTCGATACTCATGACCCATCCTGAACTCGACGCCGAGAAGCTCTTTCAGCAGCTCGAGCATGGCCTGAAGGCCGCGCTTGCCGGCGCGCCGCGGCTGGCGCTGGTCGGCATCTACTCTGGCGGCGCCTGGTTGGCAGAGCGTCTTGCAAAGTCACTGGATGTGAGCACAGTGGGCTACATCGACGTGTCTTTTTATCGCGATGATTATGCGAAGCGAGGGCTCAAGGAAGAGGTGCGCCCCAGCCAGATACCCTTCGAAGTCGAAGGAGCGAACATCCTCCTGGTCGATGATGTGCTCTACACCGGTCGTACCACCCGCGCGGCGATCAATACGCTGTTCGACTACGGTCGACCCGGGAAGATCATGCTCGCGGCGCTGGTCGATCGTGGCGGGCGCGAGCTGCCAATCGCGGCCGACTTTGTCGCAGCGACCGTCACGCTGCCCGAGCAACAGACCCTTGTACTGCAAAAAGCCGAGGATGGACGACTTTCCCTGAGCGTAGATCATGCATAATCCCCAACTCAACAAGCACGGCGAGCTGCAGCATCTGCTCACGCTGGAAGGGCTGCCAAAGGCGATGATCACTCGCATACTCGACACGGCAGCGTCTTTCGTGAGTGTCAGCGATCGTGAAGTAAAAAAAGTCCCACTCATGCGGGGCAAGAGCGTCTTCAATCTGTTTTTCGAGAATTCCACGCGTACCCGCACCACCTTCGAAATCGCGTCCAAGCGATTGTCGGCAGACGTGATCAACCTGAACATTTCTGCTTCATCGGCTAGCAAAGGTGAGTCGCTGCTCGACACGATAGACAATCTCGCTGCGATGCACGCCGATATGTTCGTCGTTCGTCATTCGCAATCGGGCGCGCCGTATCTGATCGCGCGCCATCTGACCGAAACTCATCAGCAGCATGTGCATGTGGTCAATGCGGGCGACGGTCGCCATGCGCACCCCACTCAGGGTTTGCTGGACATGTACACCATCCGTCATTACAAAAAAGACTTCACTAATCTGACCGTAGCGATTGTTGGCGACATTCTGCATAGTCGCGTCGCGCGTTCTGACATTCATGGTCTGACGACGCTGGGCGTGCCGGAGGTGCGTGCGATTGGGCCGCGCACCTTGCTGCCCGGCGGGCTGGAGCAAATGGGCTTGCGCGTTTTTAACGACATGAATGAGGGCTTGAAGGGTGTGGACGTGATCATCATGCTGCGCCTGCAAAATGAGCGCATGACCGGCGCGTTACTGCCGTCGGCGCAGGAATACTTCAAGAGCTACGGACTCACGCCAGAGCGGTTGGCACTGGCGAAACCCGATGCGATCGTGATGCACCCGGGGCCGATGAACCGTGGCGTAGAGATTGACTCGGCCGTGGCCGATGGCGCGCAGGCAGTGATTCTTCCGCAGGTGACCTTTGGTATCGCAGTGCGTATGGCCGTGATGAGCATGCTGGCGGGCGCTTGAGTGACTAACAGCGCAAGCAGGAATTGAATGAGATGAGACTACATATCAAAAATGGCCGCGTGATCGATCCGGCTAACAACATTGACGCTTCACATGATGTATTCATTGCGGATGGCAAGATTACATCGATCGGCAAGGCGCCTGATGGCTTCGGTGCCGACCAGACCATCGATGCCAGCGGGCTGATCATCTCACCGGGTCTCGTGGATTTGTCGGTACGTCTGCGTGAACCCGGTTATGAATACAAGGCGACCCTCGAATCCGAGTTGCAATCGGCTCTGGCCGGCGGCGTGACCAGTCTGCTCTGCCCGCCGGATACCGATCCCGTGCTGGATGAGCCAGGGCTGGTCGAGATGCTCGTGCACCGGGCCCGGCTGATGAATCAGTCGCATGTCTATCCGCTGGGTGCGCTGACGGTAGGATTGAAGGGACGCGAGCTGACCGAGATGGCCGAACTGACTGAAGCGGGTTGCGTCGGTTTTGCGCAGGCCGAAGAGCCGATTGAAGACACCACCGTGCTGATGCGCGCGATGCAGTATGCGCAAACCTATGGATACACCGTCTGGCTGCGTCCGCAGGATCCACACCTCGGTAAGGGGGGTACCGCGCACAGCGGACCGCTGGCGTCCCGGCTGGGGCTGTCCGGCGTTCCGGTGATGAGTGAGACCATCGCCTTGCACACGATCTTCGAACTGATGCGCTCCACCGGCGCGCGCGTACATCTGTGCCGCTTGTCGTCTTCTGACGGTATTGCGCTGGTTCGTGCCGCCAAGGCCGAGGGCTTGCGCGTCAGTTGCGATGTCGGCGCACACCATGTGCACCTGACCGACCACGATATCGGTTTCTTCGATCCCAATGCCAGACTCTCGCCGCCGCTGCGCAGCCAGCGCGACCGTGATGCAATACGCGAGGCGCTGGCCGATGGCACGATTGACGCCATCTGTTCTGATCACACACCAGTCGATGACGACGAGAAGCTGCTTCCCTTTGGCGAAGCCTCTCCCGGTGCGACGGGTCTGGAGCTGCTGCTCTCGTTGTCTCTCAAATGGGCTGAAGATCACTTGAAAAGCAAAGAGGGTCTTTCCAAGGCGATTGCCCGCATTACCTGCGATGCCGCGCGCGTGGCTGGAATCGATGCCGGTAAGCTCTCAGTGGGCAGCATCGCCGATGTCTGCATCGTCGACCCGAACGCGCGCTGGAAGGTCGAAGCATCCGCGATTGTCAGTCAGGGCAAGCACACACCGTTTCTTGGTTACGAGTTGCAGGGTCAGGTCAGGCACACCATCGTGTCCGGCCGCGTCGCCTACAGCCGCTGATCATCATGCCGGTATGGGGTTTGGCCAGGCTGGCCTGGCATCTGATAGTGGGACTTCTCAAGGTGGCGCTGCTGTTTCCGGTTCTTGGTGCAGCAGGACGGGAACGCCGCATACAGCGCTGGTCGCGTCAGCTGGTGGCTATCTGTGGCGTGTCTTTCTCGATCAACGATAGCGCGCAGCGCGAGCCAGTGTCGCCGTCGCTGATTATCTGCAATCACATTTCGTGGTTGGACATCTTTGTGATGAATACCATCCATCCGTGCCGCTTCGTCGCGAAATCCGATATTCGCAGTTGGCCCCTGATTGGCTGGTTGTGTGAAAACACCGGGACGATCTTCATCGCGCGTGGCAAACAGCGCGATGTACGAAGGATTTATGCCGGGCTAGTAAAAAGCATTCACGATGGCGAGCGCGTCGCTTTCTTCCCCGAGGGTACGACCGCGCCGCAAGGCACGGTGCTGCCTTTTCATGCGAATTTGTTCGAGGCAGCGATTGAGGCCGAGGTTCCGGTGCAACCCTACGCGCTCC